>Ga0074045_10000154_pt1 | contig 61994 bp, 52 predicted proteins | sample BogForMeECP23OM2_FD_94442 | JGI IMG/M metagenome (GOLD analysis project Ga0074045, IMG submission 94442) | Bog forest soil microbial communities from Calvert Island, British Columbia, Canada - Bog Forest MetaG ECP23OM2 | ecosystem: Environmental > Terrestrial > Soil > Wetlands ... | reverse complement strand
GCTGTTCAAGGTGGAGGAGCGGCTGGCGCATATTCGGGAGAACCTGGCGACGCGGGAGTTGGCGGAGGAATTTGAGCGGGCCCATGAGCTGAAGAAGAATCCGGGGAAGAAAGAGTAGTGCGGTGGTCAGTGATCAGTGGTCGGTTATCGACTGGCACTCACCACTGACCGCTGACCACTAGCCACTGACTGCTGGTTTTCATTATTCTCACCTTATGAATAAGGTTGTGGCCAATGCGGATGAAGCGATTCGCGATGTGGGCGACGGCGCCGTCATCATGATTGGCGGATTTGGGCTGTGCGGGATTCCGGAAAATCTGATTCGGGCGCTGGTGCGGAAGGGATCGAAGAATCTGACGACCATCAGCAATAACGCGGGCGTGGACGGTTTGGGAAACGGGCTGCTCCTGGCCGCGGGACAGATTGCGCGTCACATCGGGACTTACGTCGGCGAGAACAAGCTGCTGGAAGAGATGGTGCTGACGGGAAAAATTCATCTTGATCTGGTGCCGCAGGGGACGTTTTCGGAGAGGATTCGCGCCGGGGGAGCGGGGATTCCAGCGTTCTTTACGCCGACCGGAGTTGGGACGATTGTGGCGGAGGGCAAAGAGACGCGCGAGTTCGACGGGCGGACTTACGTGATGGAGCACGCGCTAAAGGCGGATTTCGGGTTTGTGAGGGCGTGGAAGGGCGACCGGATGGGGAATCTGGTGTACCGGAAGACGGCACGCAACTTTAATCCCATGATGGCGACGGCGGCGACGGTGACGATTGCGGAGGTTGAGCAACTGGTCGAAGTGGGAGAGTTGGATGGGGATTCGATTCATACGCCTTCAATCTATGTGAAGAGGATCTTTCAGGGGGAGTTGTACGAGAGACGCATTGAGAAGCGGATGGTGAGGAAGGCAATCAGTGGCTAGTGATCAGTGGTCGGTGCCAGTATTGATCGCTTCTAACCGGTAACCGCCCACTGGGCACCAATCGCTGACCACTTGGAGATAAAGTGAGCACGATGTCCAAGTCTGCAAAAGATATTGAGAAGCGCGAGCGGATTGTGAATCGGATTGCGCGCGAGTTGCGGGATGGGTTCTATGTGAACCTGGGGATTGGGATGCCGACGCTGATTGCGAATCATGTGCCGTCGGGGATGGAAGTGGTGTTGCAGTCAGAAAATGGCATGCTGGGGATTGGGCCTTATCCGGTGGAGGGTCAGGAGGACGCGGATCTGATCAACGCGGGCAAAGAGACGGTGAGCGAGATGGCGGGGACGTCTTATTTTTCGAGCGCCGATTCATTTGCCATGATTCGCGGCGGACACATCGACTTGAGCGTGCTGGGGGCGATGGAAGTGGACGAGTCGGGGAGCCTGGCGAATTGGATGATTCCGGGGAAGATGGTGAAGGGAATGGGCGGCGCGATGGATCTGGTGGCCGGGGCGCGGCGGGTGGTGGTAGCGATGGAGCATACGACGAAGGACGGTGCGCCCAAGATTTTGAAGAGATGCACGCTGCCGCTGACTGGCGTGCGGGTGGTGGATACGATTGTGACAGAGATGGCGTACATACGGGTGACGGGGTGGGGGTTGGTGCTGGAGGAAGTAGCTCCGGGGCTGACGGCGGAGGACGTGCAACGTGTGACACAGGCGAGTTTGGTGGTGAGTGAGGAGTTGAGGGTGATGGAGAGTTAGGCTGGGGCTAAAGCCCATTTCTTCGTTGAGAGCTTTACGCGGCGCTGAAGCGCCGCTCTTCCACGGTATTCCAGGCGTTCGTAATTCTTACCAGCTTTCTCTCGATTTAGATCCTAAACGGCGCGGCCAGCAGGCGGAACGGAAGGGTGATGGCGAGGTAGATGACCTCCAGCACTCCGTAAACCGCGATGCCCACAATGCGGAACGGCAACAGCAATAGCCAGATGAATGGGTAGGCGATCAGCGCCAGCAATGCCAGCGGCCAGCAGATTACGAAGAGGATGCACCACAGGAGGAAAGTGAACATGATGGACCTCCTTTTCTTTCCACTTGATTGTACGGCGGGAGCGTGGGGAAAGTTCCGCGGTGAGAGCACCTCGCGCTGCCGTTGGTTGCGCGGACAGGTAGGGATTCTTCGACTTGTGCCCGCTGTCGCTCCCCCTTCGCTCAGAATGACAGTGCTCTAAGGGAACATTATTCGTAGCGCAGGGCTTCGGCGGGGAGGGTGCGGGCGGCGGACCAGGAGGGGTAGAGGGTGGCGATAAAAGAGACGCCGATGGCGACGATGGCGACGAGCACGCCGTCCGTGGTTCGCGGGGCGAAGGGGACGTAGTCGATGGAGTAGACCTCGGGCGAGAGCGAGATGATGTGGTAGTGGCCTCCAGCGTAGGAGATGGCGTAGCCGAGCAGCAAGCCGATGGCGGTGCCGATCACGCCGATTAGAACGCCTTGTGCTATGAAGATGTTTCGTACTTGCGATTTGCGCGTGCCCATCGAAATGAGAACCGCGATGTCTCTGGTTTTTTCCATGACCATCATGATGAGGGAAATCAGGATGTTCAGGGCGGCCACAAAGACGATGAGGCCGATGGTAATGAAGGTGACCAGGCGCTCGAGACGCAGGGCGTGAAATAGTGCCTGGTTTTGTTCCATCCAGTTCGTGGTCATGAAGCCCTTGCCCGCGGCGTCTTCGATTTCGCGCGCAATCCGACCGGCTCTGTAGATGTCATCAACCTTAAACTCAATGACCGAGATAAGGTCGCCGAGGCCAAAGAGGCGTTGAGAATCCGAGAGTCGCGTGAAGGCCCACGATGAGTCGTAATCGTAGAAGCCGGAGTTGAAGACTCCTACCACGCGGAAGCGGCTGTATTTCGGGACCATGCCGAAAGGCGTCAGTTCGCCTTGTGGGCTGGTGACGAGGACGACGGAACCAACGGTCGCGCCGAGATTATCCGCCATGTCTTTGCCCAGAATGATTGGTGGCATCGCGGCTACGCGCGCGTGGACACCGGCGAGGGCATCGGGTGAAGCGTCCTCGGGCGCTGAAGCCACCGTCGCGGGCGCTGCCTGGACGGCCGAGGCGGCTGGCCCCACATGGTCATCATTCCTGTCTGAATTTTCTTCGAGAGCGTCTGCCGATCCCTCCTTTATTGTGTTGAGCAGGTCGCCAATTCTGCGTTCGTCGGCGGGGATCATGCCCTTGAGGACGGCGCCCCGGGCGCGCGGTCCACGAGAGATGAGGACTTGCTCGAAAATTGCCGGAGCGGCGGCGATCACGTGCGGCTGTTTTGACAGGCGCTCGAGCAGCGGAGGCCAGTCTTTGATGCCATCATCGGCGATGCGCAGCAGGCTGATGTGCGAGGTGGATCCGATGAGGCGCTCCTGCAGGTCCTGGCGAAATCCGTTGTTGATGGCGAGGGCGACGATGAGCGAGGCGACGCCGGCGGCGACTCCGAGGACGGAGATGCCGGTGATGATGCCGATGAAAGCCTGGCGGCGTTTTGCGCGCAAGTATCGCGAGGCTATGAAAAGTTCGAAGCGCATGAGGGCTTTCGGCCGCTAGCTTTGTGCTCTCAGCCAATGTGGATTATAGCTACTGTCTTCGGCTTTACGCTGAAGGACCAAATTTAGCGCAGAGTGCGCTGAGTAGGGTCGCGGAGGGCGCGGAGTGGGTTGCGTGATTCTGCCAACATTTATTTTGGTTTTATTCTTGGCAGGATCGCAGGGACACCCGATTGATATCTGCGATGTTCTTCGCCGAAGCGGGCTTCGAGTTCTTTATCTTCCGTCTGAATCATGATTGCGCCCGTGATCAACGCGAATGCCGTCAACGCCCAGCAGACGGCCATGCCCGTTCCCAGGCTCCAGGCGAGCATTTCGCAGAGATGGCCAAGGTAGACCGGATGGCGCACGTGGGAGCGGATGCCTGTGGTAGCGAGGCGCTGCTGGCGACGCCCCCGGAGGATCTCTGATAACCCACCAAGCTGTGCCAGAGTGAACTGGTGATGCGACAGTTTATAGAGCAGCACGCCGGCGCAAAATAAGAGCCCTGCGGGAATCCACGTCCATTGATGCTTATAGAGCAGGTGGCTGCGCCATGGGGCGGTCATTGCCGCTACCGCGATCCACATTCCAATCCAGACAGGCAAGAGTATCTTGTACGGAGATTTGCGGCGAGAGCGCCAATAGTCTGCGCGAGGATGAATCAGCAGCCAAAAGGCGGGGATCGTGGAGTAGATGATGCAGGCGATCCAGCCGATGGCTCGCAGAAATTGCATTACTCGATTCTAGCGGCTCCCTGGAGCCGACCAAGCAGGTGAGCCGTTTCTATGGCACATTAGAAGATCAATGCCTTCCCCCGCCGACGCCAGAGCCGGACGCATCGCGTTTACGCATCCGGACTTCGCGCTGTTCGAGATTGCGCGATTTCTCATTGTCGCCGCGGTCGAGATGCAGGCGGTCGCGGTGGGATGGCAGGTGTACGACATCACAAAGCGGGCGCTCGATCTGGGCTTGGTGGGGCTGGCGCAATTCTTGCCGGGCATCCTGCTTTTTCTGGTTTCCGGGCATGCGTCGGATCGATTCGATCGGCGAAAAGTGCTGGGTGCCTGCTATGCGGGATTCGCGCTGTGCTCCGGGCTTTTGCTGGTGCTGGCGGAGTGGGGCACACACGCGGCGCGTCCCATTTATGCTGTGTTGATTTTGCTGGGTGTCGTGCGTTCGTTTAATGGGACGGCGAGCCGATCCATCCTGCCGCAACTGGTGCCCGAGGAGCATTTTCCGAATGCCGTGGCCTGGAATGCCACGACCTTTCAAGCCGCGACAATTCTTGGTCCATCCCTCGGCGGAATTCTCTACGCTGCGTTTCACGGTCCGTCGGCGGTTTACGCCACGGCCATGCTGACCGCCGTCGGTGCGTTACTCTCCATGTTCCGCATTAAGGCGCGGCAGCAGGGGCGCCGGCGCGAGCCGACCACGCTGAAAACGGTATTCGCAGGGCTGCATTTTATATGGCGCGAGAAGCTGATCCTGGGAGCAATTTCCTTAGACCTGTTCGCGGTGCTGCTGGGCGGCGCGGTGGCACTGCTTCCAGTTTATGCGCGCGAAATTCTTCACACTGGGCCCTGGGGACTGGGTTTGCTGCGAACGGCGCCCGGAGTGGGTGCGGCGTTGATGGCGGTGGCGCTGGCGCATCGGCCGTTGCGCGGACGCGCGGGGCCGATCCTGTTGTGGTCGGTGGCGGGGTTCGGCGTGTGCACGATTATTTTTGGATTTTCGAGAAGCCTGGTGCTGTCGCTGATCTCGCTCGTTTTGCTGGGGGCGACGGACATGATCAGCGTGATCATCCGCGCGACGCTGGTGCAGTTGCGCACGCCGGATGAAATGCGCGGCCGGGTGATGGCCGTGGACATGGTTTTTATTGGGACCTCGAACGAACTCGGGCAGTTCGAATCTGGACTCACGGCGCAGTGGTTTGGCACCGTGCCAGCGGTCGTGCTGGGAGGAGTGGGCACACTGGCTGTGATTGCGCTGTGGGCGTGGATGTTTCCAGAGTTACGACGTACTGGGGCGCTCGGCGCGATGAACACAGGAGTCGAACCAGAGGGTTCGGAAGAGGCGAAGAGATAGGTTAGATTTGCGGTTTGGGTGCAGTTGAATGGATGACTACGGAACCACCACCTCAACCCGATTCGAGTAACCACTTTCCTTCCCGCTCGAATTGACGGCTGTAGTTGCGTAGTAATAGGTATTGCCGCCGATTATCGTTGCATCCGAATAGCTGGTCTCTGGATCGACGCTCGAGTTGATCCTCGTGAGGGTACCCTTCGCGGAGGTGCCGCGGTAAACGTTGTAGCCCGAGACCTCGGATGTGCTTCCGTTCCAGGACAGAGTGACATAGAGAGCCGTAGCGGTACCGGAAAGAGGTTCGGAGGAGCGAGAATTATCGGCGTTGCTGGTAAAGGAAAGCGTACCCGACTTTGTCCCGCTGCTTTGCGGCTTGAACTCGACGTTGAGTGAGGATTCTCGCCCGGCGGGGATGGTCAAGGGAAAGCTTGCGCCGGGAACGGTAAATTGCGCATTGCTGCTGGAGACCGAAGAAATGGTCACGCTTCCGCCAGTCGCGCTCAGGCCGAGCGTAAGCGTCTCCGTGGTTCCCACACCTACATTGCCGAAGCTGAGACTGGCGGGGGCAATCGTCAGGCGCGGCTTGCTCTCGGCAGCAGCGCCAATTCCTCCCAGGGGCAGGCTGAGCGTCCGGTTGGAGGCGTTGCTAATCAGCGTGACACGGCCGCCAACCCAGCCTGCTGCCGTGGGCGCGAAAGTCACACTAACCTCAAGGCTCTTTCCTGCGGCGAGAACGTCCGGCAACTTGGGTTTCGAGATTTTGAACTTGCTTCCGCTCAAGTTCACGCTGGAGATCGTTATGCTCGATTTACCATCGTTGGTTACGGCAACGCGAACGGTTCGAGTTTGGCCTACCGCGACGCGCCCGAACTGCAGGTCGGTCGGTCTGAAGGTGAGTTCGGCCGCAACGGCACGCACGCGTAACGGCAAGAGTGTTGCCAGCGCGATAGCAAGTACTGAAACTGCAGTGGCGCAAGGGCGGCGGGTGGTCGGCTGGGGGAGTCGCACGGCAGGGAAACCTTACAGGCAATCGCCGAGGCGGTGAAGATATCAGAAGGACATCCGGAGCTCGCGGCGGACCTAGTTCGATTGGCTTAATCTTTTTCCACAGGCGGGCGAAGACATTTCTGAATCTGACCTGATCTCACCGGTAGACGTGCCGCGGATCACTGCGCATCAGGCTGCTGCTGGCGGACGATACCTTTGACTGCGATCCCCGCAACGCTCTCCGCGCTCAGCGGGGGTTTCCGCTGGAGAAGCTCGCCCTCATGACTCTTGCCGGATTCGTACACAAGAATGCCCTTCGCAACCCGCGGCGCAGTGTTCTGACCGTGCTCAGCATTGCGTTCTCGATGTTGCTGCTGACGTTGATGATGACGATCTGGCAGAGATTCTACGTTGACCGGGGGACGCCGCAGTCCGCGCAGCGGTTGCTGCTGCGGCACAAGGTTTCGCTTGCCAATCTCTTACCCAGCTCCCACCGTCAGCAGATCCGCTCCGTCCCCGGGGTGGTTGCGGTCGCTCCCATGACTTGGTTTGGCGGACTCTACATGAATGACAAGTCAGACAATGCCTTTGCGCAATTTGCCACCGATCCGGAAGCGATTCTGCAGGCTTACCCGGAAAATCGGCTTCCCGACGACCAACTCAAGGCATGGATGCGCGACCGCGCCGGATGCATGGTTGATGCCAAGCTGGCGCAGAAGCATGGCTGGAAGCTAGGCGACCGCGTGGTGATCAAAGGCAATATCTTTCCGGTTAGTCTTGAACTCACGATTCGGGGCATCTACACCGCGGCGGTTCCTTCCGACACGCTCTTCTTTGATGAACGCTACCTGGAGGAATCGGTCAGCTGGTTCCGAGGGTACGCCGGGTTCTACGCCATTATGGTGGATTCGCCGAAGAATGTTACTCAGGTTGCGCAGGCGATTGACGAGAAGTTTCATAACTCTCCCTATCCCACAAAGACAGAGACGGAGAAAGCTTTTGCTCTCGACTTTATTGCCACCCTTGGCAACGTGAAGGCGTTCATTTTGGGCATCTGCTCGGCGGTGGCATTCGCCATCCTGCTGGTGACTGCGACCACCATGGCGATGTCGGTGCGGGAGCGGACTCGCGAAGTTGCCGTGCTGAAGGCGCTGGGATACACCCGGCGACTTCTCTTGACTCTCTTTGTGGGCGAGAGCGTGGCGCTGGCGTTATTGGGAGGGCTGCTCGGAGCGCTGGCGGGTGCGGTCACAGTTCGGCTCATGGCCGACGCTCCACAGATGACGGGATTGTTCAACGGCTTGCGGGCGACGTGGGGAACGCTGACCCTCTCTGTGGTGCTGGCCACGCTGGTCGGATTGCTGAGTGGCATTATCCCCTCGTACTCCGCCGCGAGCGCAGAGATTGTGAAGGGTCTGCGGCACATCGGTTGAGAGCGCGTTTTATCGACGCGCTACCCGATGTAGCGAAGGCCTTCGACGACGGGAGTGCGCAAGGCACGCTCCGCCGGGAATGCAGCGCTGAGGCAGCCAACCATCACCGAGACAAAGAAGCAGAACACGACACTCGGCCACCTCAATTTCAGGAGCACTTGAAAGCCTTCGCCTCCTGCGGAATGCACAATGGCGTAAACGATGGCCAACGCTCCTATCGAGCCGAGCAGCCACGCAGCTATACAGAGGCCGATCGACTCTCCCACGAGCATCGACGACAGCAGACGCGGTGTAAAGCCCAGAGAACGCAGGACGGCAATCTCGCGTGTGCGTTCCCGGATCGACATGGCGATTGTATTCGCCGACATTAAGACCATGGCAAAGACCGCCGCCAGACAGATGCTTAGGATGAACAACTTCACGTTGCCGATCGCCGTGATCAATTCGATATTGAAGGCCTTTTCTGCCTCGGTGCGAGTGGGTACAGGGGCGTTGTGAAATAAGTCGTCGACCGCTTTTGCGATGGAACCTACGTGCTGCGGGGAGTCGGCACGGATCAGGAAAACTTGCGTCTGCCCGGGATGCACGCTCTGCTCAACCGAGGCCCAATTGAAAAACAGGGGCCCGCTGGCCATCGACGTACGGTAGATTCCCCGTAAGTTTAACTCGACATTTGGAAATTGGAGAACGCCCTCGAGGATGATGCGGTCGCCGATCTTCCAGCCAAGATTGTGCGCCAGGTCGACGCTGGCAATGGCTCCGGAACGATCCTGCTTCCAGGCTGCGGCTTGCGCCTCAGGCAGTTCAATATCCTGATAGACATCCAGAAAGGTGCTGGGATCGGTGCCAAAGCGTCCGAAATTGTAGTTTCCTTCGCCGGTTTTATATGCACCGTCATAACCATTCATGGACGAGACGTTGACCACTCCCGGCAGCGCGCGGATCTTCTCCCGGTAGTAGCTGGGCATGGAGAGGAATAGCGAAACGCGGTGGCGGCAGATCAGGCGCGATCCAGCGTGGAGGGTCCACGGCTCCACAAACAAGCTGTGCCAGATCGTGACCATGAAAATGAGTAATAGAAAAGAGAAGGCCAGGCTGAGGGCCGTGAGGAGGCTCCGCCTCCTGTTGCGCAGGAGGTTTCGAATCACGAAGCGCGGGAGGGTCACGAAGGCTACCTCCGAGGCGAAGAGCCTGAGTTGCGACGAAATTCGAGCTCACGTCTTAATGCTTTTGGATCACTCTGGTGATTCGCTCGAACGCCCAGTCAACTTCCTGGCGGCCGATGATGAGAGGCGGGGCGATGCGAATCACGCGATCATGAGTTTCCTTGCACAGAATTCCTTCTTCTTTCAGAGCTTCGCAGTAGGGGCGTGCCGGGCGGTGAAGTTCGATGCCGATCCACAGGCCCTTGCCGCGAACTTCTTTTAGATCGGAGCTGCGCAGGGTTTGCAGCAAGGTCAGAAAATAAGCGCCGAGTTCGGCGGAACGTTCGACCATTGTTTCTTCGATGAGGACGCGAAGGGCGGTGCGGGCGATGGCGCAGCCCATGGGGTTGCCGCCGAAAGTGCTGCCGTGGTCGCCGGGATGGTAGACGCCGAGAATCTCGCGAGAGGCCAATACGGCTGAGACCGGATAGAAGCCGCCGGCGAGCGCTTTGCCGACGATCAGGACATCGGGCGTGATTTGTTCGTGCATGTAGGCGAAGAGCTTGCCGGTGCGTCCGAGGTCAGACTGAATTTCATCGGCCATCAGCAGGACATTATTCTTACGGCAGATTTCCGCGGCTTCGCGGAGAAACCCTTCGGGTGGAATGACGATTCCGGCTTCGCCTTGGATGGGCTCCACGAGAAATGCACAGGTGTTGTGAGTGATGGCTTCGCGAAGGGCGCGAGCATTGCCGAAGGGAATTACCTTAAAGCCGGGAGTGAAGGGGCCGAAGCCATCGCGATATTGTTCGTCGGTGGAGAAGCTGACGATGGTGACGGTGCGGCCGTGAAAATTGTTGGCGCAGACAATGATCTCGGCTTTGCCCTCGGGAATCCCCTTGATTTTGTAGCCCCACTTGCGAGCGGTCTTGATGGCGGTCTCGACTGCCTCTGCGCCTGAGTTCATGGGGAGAACCATGTCGAAGCCGGTCAAGTCGTGGAGCTCCTTGCACAGCAGAGGGAGTTGCTCGTTGCGGAAGGCGCGCGAAGTGAGAGTGACTTTGCGGGCCTGCTCCTCAAGAGTTTGCAGGATCTTGGGATGACAATGGCCTTGATTCACCGCGGAATAGGCAGCCAGGCAGTCGAGGTAACGCCTGCCTTCGACGTCATAGACCCAAACGCCCTCGGCGCGTTCGAGGACTACGTCGAGCGGATTGTAGTTGTGGGCGCCGTACTGGTTCTCGAGTTCGATGTAGTCGTGCGTGCGTAGAGGCTGCTCTATGAATTGCGTGGTCATGAGTTCCTTTCAATCGCTTTTAGAAAAATAAATCGATACTCGCCGGCGTTACTTTTCCCACGGCCGCAAACGTGGCAACCAGCGTCGTACATTGCGGCAATATTCCAGGTAGTCCTCGCCGAACATTTTTCGCAGCGTTGGTTCCTCGTAAAGCTGTACGAAGAGAGCTACTCCGAGGATTACCGCTACCGCGACTGCGATCGCCCTCCAACTCGCCCGCCCGAAGACCACCCAGAGGCCGATCCATCCCACGAAGAATCCGACGTACATGGGGTTGCGAACGTAGCGGTAGAAACCAACCACTACCAACTTCTGCGGAGGGGCAAAGGGTGCGGGCGTGCCGTGTCCGGTGCGGCCGAAATCATATACGCAGCGTAGGGCTACGGCGAAGCCAAGCACGGAGGGTATTGCAGCGATCCATCGCCAGTGTGCCGTATCGACACGAAAGCCAAGCCAGGGCGGCAGCAACCAGAACCACAGGGCGAAGAACGCGGCGCCGACGATCAGCGATGCGATGGTCGTGGGCCACTGGGCCTCGTGCTGCTCTGGCCGTGCATTGCCGGTCGTATTTGCCATAAAGTCTCCGATCACGCGCTGATGGTTGCGCTGATTTCGCCATCATCTTACTTCCATGCCTCGGTGATCACCACTCTCTGCTCTTACTCCAACAACATGGTCAACAGAGCCATGCGTACGTAGAGGCCGTTCCGCGCCTGGCGAAAATACATGGCTCGGGGATCGGCATCGACTGACTTGTCCAACTCAACCGTGCGGGGCAAGGGATGAAGGATCAGCGCGTCCCGCTTCATGCGCTCAACGGTTGTTGAATCGATGGCATAGCGTTTGAGGCCATGGGTGTCGTGCATGCGCTCGGGGCGGATTCTGGTCTGATAGACCACATCCACTTCGCCGATCACGCGGGTGATCTCCGATTCCAGTTCGTAGCGGACGCCGTGCTCGTCGAGATAATCGAGGATGTCCGGCTTCATCTGGAGTTGGGGTGGGCTGACAAAGAACATCTTCACCCGTTCAAACTTCGCCAGCAGGTAGGCCAGCGATCGTGCGGTGCGTCCTTTGTCGAGTTCACCGATGATGGCCACGCTGAGGCCGTCCAGCGGACGCTGACGGTAAATAGTGTAGAGATCGAGCAAGGCTTGCGTGGGATGCTGGCCACCGTTGCCATCTCCGGCATTGATCACCGGGACGGGCGAAACTTCCGCGGCGCGGCGCGCGCCGTGATCTTCGGGATGACGGATTACGATCACGTCGGAATAGCCGCCAATAATGCGAATGGAGTCTTCTACCTGCTCGCCTTCGATCTCGGACGAGAACACGCCGGCATTCTCCGTGGCCAGGACGCGGCCTCCCAACCGTTGCATGGCGGCTTCGAAACAAAAACGGGTGCGGGTGGAGGGCGCATAGAACACGGTGGCCATGATGCGGCTCTGGTAATCGAGCGAGCCGCCGCGCGCCACGACGCGCTCCATGCCTCGCGAGCGCTCAAACAATTCCATGAGCAGGGGAACGGTGAATTGCTGAGACTCGACGACGTGGTTCAATTTCGTTCCGCAGCGAATCGAGTGCGAAGTAGGCGGGGCTGGCTTGACCGGATTGATGGTTGAGTGTGGCATTAGGGTCCTCCCACCGGAAGATGGAGCTCGGCGTTCCGTTCGACTTCCGCAGAGTCGTGGTTGGGAAAGATGTGTGTGCCGGCAGGGCCGAGAACTGACTGGCAGAGATTCTCGCAGGAAGTAATGATGGCTTCCTTGCCGCCGTCACGGAGGAAGCGCAACACGGATTCGATTTTGGGGCCCATATTTCCGGGAGGAAAATGGCCTGCTTTCGCGAAGGTTTCCAACTCGGTTGCCGTGACTTGTAGCAGCGGACGTTGCGTGGGCTTTTTGTAATCCAGGTACACGTAATCGGTGTCGGTCGAAATGACGAATAGATCGACCGCGAGACGGGAGGCGAGCAGGGCGGAGGCGCGGTCCTTGTCGATAACGGCTTCGACTCCCTGCAATAGCGCATGGTTCGAGACCACAGGAACGCCTCCGCCACCGCACGCGATGACGATGACGCCTTGCTGAACCAGATCGCGAATGACTTCCAGCTCAACAATTTCAAGCGGCTCGGGCGAGGGAACGACCCGGCGATAACCGCGCGCCGCGTCCTCGATAATCTCCCATCCTAGAAGCTGCTTGCGTTCTTCGGCATCGGCGAGCGAGTAAAAGGGGCCGATGGGTTTGGTGGGATGCAGCATCGAGGGATCGTCCGCAGAGACGACCGTCTGGGTGAGAACCGTGGCGACGGGGGTGTGAAGGCCGGCCTGCTGCAATTCAGTTTGCAGGGACTGCTCGATAAGATATCCGATCTCGCCCTGGGTGGAGGCTCCGCAGACGTCGAGCGGATGGCCGGGAACCTGGCTGGCACCGCGCTCCGAGCGCAAAAGAGCTGCTCCTACTTGCGGTCCATTGCCATGCGTAAGCACGATGCGGAACCCGTTGCGGATCAATCGGACAATCTCCACCGCGGTGCGCCGGGCGTTGGTTCGTTGCTCGCCGACGGTTCCTTTCTCTCCCGCACGAATGAGGGAGTTTCCGCCCACGGCAAGAAGCATGGTTTTCATAAGCGGCAGCAATCCGCAGCTGTTCTTCCTACACGTGCATCAACTCCTGCAACTCCACCAGTCCCGGAAGTTTGACGAATTCGCCTTTCATCAGTTCCAGCATGATGGCCTTTTGCGCGTGCAGCCGGTTCTCCGCCTCCTGAAATACCAAGGATCGCGGCGAATCGATGACTTCGTCGGTGACTTCTTCGCCGCGATGGGCGGGAAGACAATGCAGGAAGATGGCGTCACGCCTGGCGCGGCGAAACAAAGTTCCATCGACCTGGTACGGCGAGAAGACATGCCGTCGTTTCTCGGCTTCGGCCTCTTGCCCCATGCTTGCCCAGATGTCGGTATAGATCACGTCGGCACCGGAGGCGGCTTCTTCGGGATCATTGGTCAGCATGCAGGTGGCACCCGTTTCGGCGCCGCGATCGCGAGCCCACTGCACGGACTCGGCATCGAGTTCGTATCCGGGAGGACTGGCTACCCACACGTGTGCGCCTAGCTGAGCTCCGGCAAACATCAGGGATCGGGCCACGTTGTTGCCATCGCCGATGAAGGCAATTTTGAGACCCTCCAGATTGCCCTTCGCTTCCCAGATGGTCAGGTAATCTGCCATGGCCTGGCAGGGATGAACGAAGTCGGTGAGCCCGTTGATGACGGGGATGCAGGCGAAGCGCGCCATCTGCTCGACTACGTCGTGGCTGAAGGTGCGGATCATGATGCCTTGCACCATGCGTTCCAAATTCTTCGCCACGTCGTAGACGGACTCGCGTTTGCCGAGATTGATTTCGGCGGGAGAGAGGTAAAGGGAAAAGCCGCCCAACTGCTGGATGCCAACATCGAAGGTGACGCGGGTGCGTAAGGAAGGTTTCTCGAAGATCATGGCCAGGGTCTGACGTTTGAGAGCGCTGCTGAAGGCCGTGGGATCGGCTTTCACTTGCCTCGCAAGAACGAGCAGATACTGGATCTCCGAGGGGGAAAAGTCTCGGATAGTGAGAAAATCTTTGCCATTCATTTTCTGGCTCCCGCCAGAGCTGGCTCGTGCTCGTGCGTGAACTGTACAAGCATTTCGGCCAGGCCGGGCTTGGTGAGTTCTTCCACTTCGTAGGTCACGCGAAGATTTGGTTTGTCGAGCTTGATAACCCGTGCAAGATCAATGGGAGTGGCGATCAGGACGAGATCGCAGGGAGTGCGGCGGATGGTTTCTTCCAGTTCATGCCGCTGCAGGGCGCTGTAGCCCATGGCGGGTAAAAGGTTTGTGAGGTGCGGGAAACGCTCGTAGGTGCCGCGGATGGAGCCGACGGCATAAGGACGCGGGTCGACCAATTCTGCAGCGCCGCTTTGCCGCGCCGCGACTACGCCGGCGCCGTAGGGCATTTCGCCGTGGGTAAGCGTGGGACCGTCTTCCACGACCAGTACGCGCTGTCCCTTGACCAGCGATGGCTCGGGAACAGAGACTCGGCAAGCCATTTCGAAGACCGTTGCCTTGGGATTGTGGAGCTTGATGTTGTGGTGAACCGTCTCGACGTCGCGCTGGAAGGCCGTGTCGACTTTATTGATCACGATCACATCGGCGCGGCGCAGATTCACTTCCCCGGGGAAATAACACAGTTCATGTCCGGCGCGGTGCGGGTCGACCACCACGATTTCCAGATCGGAAGCATAGAAAGGAGTGTCGTTGTTGCCACCATCCCATAGAATGACATCCGCTTCCCTTTCGGCCTGACGCAGGATTTTTTCGTAGTCCACTCCCGCGTAGACCACGGTTCCCTTGGTGATATGCGGTTCATACTCCTCGCGCTCTTCGATAGTGCATTGCTGCAAATCGAGGTCCTCCAGAGTGGCGAAACGTTGCACGGCCTGGGCTGCGAGGTCTCCGTAGGGCATGGGATGGCGAATCACAACGGTCTTTCGTCCCTGCCGGCGCAACTCTTCGGCCACGAGACGCGATACCGGGCTCTTACCGCAGCCCGTTCTTACGGCGCACACGGAAATGACTGGGACCGATGAGCGGAGCTGGGTGTGTTCGGTTCCTAGCAGCCAGAAGTCCGCGCCGGCAGCTACGGCGCGAGAGGCCAGATGCATCACGTTCTGGTGGGAAATGTCGCTGTAGGAAAAGACCACGGCATCGATCTCGTATTCGGCGACAAGACTTTCCATATCCTTTTCTTCGAGGATGGGGATGCCTTGCGGATAGAGGCGTCCGGCGAGTTCGACGGGATAACGCCGGCCTGCAATATCGGGAATCTGTGTGGCCGTGAACGCGACAACCTGGTAATCGGGATTATTGCGAAATACAACGTTGAAGTTATGAAAGTCTCTGCCTGCGGCACCCAGAACTAAGATTCGCTTCACAAACTATCCCTCCGGTGAAGATCGTTTGACTCCTTATCTTCTCGCCGGGCCGGGAATGACCGCAGTACCGGGAATCACAGCGGCGGGTGACTTTTTGGCAGAAAGGCTACTGGACGGCTCTAAACCCTTTATTCCGACCATCGAGCAGGAGGAGAAGGAATAGCGAAAAGCTACGATAGATTGGTGATCGTTGGTGAATTGTTTGGACGCCGGCGCCGGGAATCAGTAGGCGTTCTTGCTGGTAAGCATGCGGAGCAAAGTCATGGTGATGATTTGCAGATCGAAGGTGAGACTCCAGTTGCGAAGGTAATAAAGGTCGTATTCGACGCGCTTGGCGATGGAAGTGTCTCCTCGCCAACCGTTGACCTGGGCCCATCCCGTGATTCCGGCTTTGAACATGTGGCGAGAGTTATAACGATCAAACTCGGCCAGGAACCGCTCGACAAAGAAGGGACGCTCGGGACGGGGGCCAACGATGCTCATATCGCCTCGGAGCACATTCAGAAACTGGGGGAGTTCGTCGAGATTCGTGGAGCGCAAGAACGTGCCGACTGCAGTGCGACGAGGATCCTCCTCGCAGGTCCAACGCGTGTCTCCTTCTTCGCGGCTGCCTACATGCATGGTCCTGAATTTGTACATACGGAAGACTCTTCCGTTCAGACCCACGCGATCCTGAGCAAAGAAGATTGGGCCGCGGCTGGTCAACTTGATGGCCAGAGCGATGAGCAGGGTCAGGGGGAGAGTGAGTAACAGAATGAGAACGGACAAGGCCACGTCGAATATGCGCTTCTGGAAGAGGTAAGAACCGGTCTCCGCCAGTGTGGGACGAAGGTCGAGCATGTGGATCCCGCCCAGGTCGATAAGGCGGTCGCGGAGGACGACGCCTTCGCCCAGATCGACGACGACGCGTGTGGGAACACACAGTTTCTCGAGGACAGGCGTGATCTTCTGAACGTCGCTTAGACGTGAGGCCGGCAGGGCAATGATGATGTCGTTGATCGAGTTGCCGTTGGAGAAGGCCGGAATCTGATCGAGTTCGTAGACCGGCCCGTCGACGGCAACTTCCTGATCGGGAAGGCGCACAAATCCTACGATTCTGCAGGGCAGCACCTCGCCATGAAGAAGGGAAGTGCCCACCCGGCGCGCGAAGCGATCGGTGCCCACTACTAATATCTTGACTTCGTTTCTGCCATCCTTGCGGACTAATTCGAGAGAAACGCGGAAGGCAATGCGGGTGATCGTGGCCAGCACGAAGAGGGCGACCGCACTAATTGCGATGACGACGCGCGAATAGCTGGCCTGGCGGTATAGAAATCCCGCGGCCATCACTACCGCGTATGTAAAGGCCAAAGCTTCCAGAAGGCGGCGGGTTTTTCCACCGGGAGCGTAGAGCTGCTCAACGTTCCATAGCTCGGACTCTTCGGCGGCAATGGCCCAGACAATCGTGGTGAGAAGAAGAATGCCCCAATAGGAGGGAAGTCCGGCTGGAGCGGTTCGCGACAGCAGGAGATTGAAGCCGAACCGCACCTTGACCGCGATGAAATAGGCGCAAGCCGGCAGCAACAAGGTGAGAATTCTCAAATATAGACGCGCAAAGCTAAGGCGACTGCGAATCATACCGAACGGCTCTTTCTCCCCCTACCAACATTATCCATGTCTCCATATGATGTCTGTCTAGCCCCTAGTCATATTCCGCTCAGCGCGGAAGTGTCAAGCACTATTGGTAAACGATAGCCAAGAGAATAAGCACGATTCCCGATTGAACACAAGAGAAGCGAAATGGTTTCGGTACGAAAGCAACCTTATCAAAGCAACCTCCTCCTGCGTCACGCGCGCTTGCGGTAACATTACCTAGTCATTGGTCTGAAACCTTCCGTGAAAACCCCTTCGGCCAGAAGGATAGCTGAACCGCTGAGGTTACGTTTGATTGCCTGCCTGTAACGATCACAGGAAAATTCCACATCTCGTATTGTACGGAGGCGGAGAGGCTGAAGCTGGAGCGTGGCCAAAACTCCGCGCGGACGCTGGCATCGGCCAATGTGCCTCCATTGGGTATGAACTCGTGGCTGACCTTCTGATGCCGAAACCCGAATTGGAGTTTATTACGAGGACTGAACCAATAGGTGGTCCAGGCCTGAGCGCCCTGCCCTTGGCGTCCCATCCAGCTCCCCATCAGATGGCCGGCATTTTGAAAGCCGGTAATCCAGCCGCCGTCCCAGTAAAAGGCGCCGAATGCGACATCGCCCCCACTGCTGGGAGGATCGGTATACCCTCCCTCAACGCGGAAATCCAGTTTCGGGATTTTGGGAAGCCGGGGGATGTATATTCCTGCCAGCCAGGCGGCCACGTCGGGCCCGAAGAGTGGAGTGATTTCGTCATGTTCGGTGAGGCCTTCGGCGTAAAGAGTCATTCCGTCGCGGAGTCCGGGAATCCGGTAACTGAAATCCAATCCCGAGCGGCGCGCTCCCGGTTTGTTGGGATTGCCCGCCAGCGTGTTGCCTGTTGAAAATACGCTCTTTAAAAACGAATGGAGGGTCAGTGGATATCCAGGACCTCCGTAATCGGTGGTACGCGACAGGCCGATTTCGAGGTTAGGGGTTGGCTTAAAACTGATCCTCTGGCCATGAACAATCGGCTGCGGATTCAGCGACTCACCGTATTGGCCTACCAGACCCAATGGACCATTGAGGAATTCATACCCTGAGTACTGTCCGATGAAGGCCTCCAGCCGCATGGGTCCGAGGACTCCCAAGAAACTCGGAAGAGTGAAAGGTGTGACGCGGTTGACCCGAAACATTCTGATCGGCGCTGCGTTGTCGCCGAACATCATGGGTCCGCCCTGGGAGGGTCCCCACCAGAGGCTCTGATTTCCGTAGGAGAGTTGCCAATCGGAAAGATTCAGTGCAACGTAGGTATCGAGGAATCGGCCTTGGTTGAAAGCGGAGGTGGGCGTGTCGGGGGGTACAGGGAAGGGCGTGGGAACGCCGCTACGGCTGAAATCAGCCTGAGAGATGGCATCCCGAGCAGTAAGCGGCAAAGCAGGGGCGGAGGGGGAATGCTGTAATTCGCCGCGGGCATAAACTGCGAAAGGACCGTACTCACCCCATCCCGAGAGCCCTGAAACATTGTTGAAGCCCTGTTGCTCGGGTCGGCCGAAATCGTTCACGATGGTCTGTCCGAAATGATCGCCGTCGGTCAGCGGTTTGCCGACGATCTCGGTGCTGCGCGTGTAGGCTGATTCCACGCGAAACTCCGCATTCTCCCCACCATTGAGCAAAGTAACTTCGCGAGCAAATTCTCTCTGCAGCCCCTGGTAAAGGCGCGCCGCTTCGGTTGATTGCGATTCGTTCTCTGCGATGAGATCGGAAGCCTCCTTGAGCTGTCGCGCGCACTCCAGGCGCGTCCACGGCCGCATGTCGGCGAAACCGGTATGGATGTAGCCGAGCGCGGTCAGACGATCCATGGCGGGGTAGACCCAGCTATCCAGCGGCACATAGGGCGAACCCATATTCTTGGCTTCGCGGCTGGTATCGGTGTCACCTTTGCTGAATGTGCCCCACCTGGCGATCTCCGCATCACTGTACTGAGAGTGGGTACGGAAGACTTGCCGGCCAAGATACCAGCCCAAGGCGCTGCCTATAATCACATCCGAGGCGAAGTGCTGATGCCCAACGATGCGGGCAGCGCCGACGCCTCCCGCCAACCCATAGGCCAATACTTCGGTCAGGGGGCCGGGATATTCGTGGGCAATCACGCTGGCAATCGCCCAACTGATGGCCGCGTGCTCGGAAGGAAAAGAGGCGCCGCCCTGGAAAAAATGTCCCTTGCCACTTCCGGTGAAGGGACGTTCCCGTCCGAAGGCATACTTGAAGACTTCGGTATCAAGCAATGCGTCGATGCCGGCTTCTCCGCTGAGAAGGCCAGTCTCGCGCTGCTGATCGTTCGAATAATGTCCCAACAAGAACATTCCACCGCCGATACCGGCCATGGCGGCGAGTCCTGCATTAGAGGCGGTCACAGCGTGTGACACGGTCGAAGAATTCGTGGGAACGTGCTTCTCTATGGCAGTGTCACTGGCGATCAGCGCTGCGCCGGCAAAAGCTAATGGCACCACCAAGTGAAGGTCCAAATCGGTCATGTGGAGCGGCGTGGTCCAGAAATTCTTCTGGTCTTGAAACAGGTTGCGGGGAAGCGATTTCAAATCAACGGGTTCTGGTGAGAACTGGGGGGACCGCGTGGCCCGAGATGGAGGGGTGTTTTTATCGCTGGGCGTTTGTGCGCGGACGTTCAAGCTTCCACCGGCGACCAGCGCCGTTAGCAGGCAAAACGTCGCCAGGGCCCGGCCAATGAAGCTTCCCACTCTTGACATAACCGTTTCAGCTAAACTCACTTCCCGTCCTTCGAAAATAATCGATCCCATGAGCGCCCCACACCGAATCCACATCTGTATCGTTGACTATTACGCACCGCGAAGCTTCGGGAGATCACAGGTTGCATCGGTTACCACAGTTTGGACCGCTCAAAACTAGCACGAAACTGAAAGTGAATCTGGAAGAAACTGCTGTGCGGACCATTCAGATTGCACACAGAGTGTCTTGAGATGCACGATTCGGTTTTGAAAGAGCCTGATAGAATCACTTTTTAGCGGCTATCTTTATAGTAAAGGCAGAATAGTAAAGCCACAGGTTATGCGGACACGATGATTCGAACAGAGATCCAACCCGAACCGATCGTCGACCAAAGAAGCGTCGACCCTCGGACCGAGACCGAGGTTTCGGCGCTAGATATGCTGGTTCTTCTGATGGGCCGCAAGCGCTTTATTATCCGCTTTGTGCTGGGAGCCTTCGTGTTGGCAATAGCGATTTCACTTTTGCTGCCGGTCCGATATGAGGCAAAGGTTGTATTGCTTCCTCCACAGCAAAACTCATCTGTCGGCTCGGCCTTGATGGGGCAACTTGGAGGCCTTGGAGCTTTGGGATCACTGGCCTCATTGGCTGGTGGCAGTCTTGGGCTCAAGAACCCGGCCGACATGTATGTCGCGTTGCTGACGAGCCGGACAGTCGAAGATGCGATGATCCAGCGTTTTGGCCTGATGCAGGAGTATCACCAAAAGCGAATGTCGGACACGCGAAAGGAGTTTGAACGCCGCACGACGGCGGTCGCTGGGACCAAGGACGGGCTGATCCGCCTGTCGATAGAGGATGGGAATCCGAATCGGGCTGCCGAGCTGGGCAATGGGTACGTGGAAGAATTCCGAAAACTCTCTGCCTCTTTGGCGATTACCGAGGCGGCGCGGCGTCGGCTGTTCTTTGAACAGCAGTTGCAGCAGGCCAAGTACCAGCTAACCGAAGCCGAAGATGCGATGACCAAGACCGAACAAACCACCGGCGTTCTGCAGATTGATAGTCAGGCGCGAGCCCTGATTGAGTCCGCCGCCGTATTGCGCGCACAGGTGGTGGCCAAGGAAGTGCAGATTGAAGGCATGCGATCGTTTGCCGCCGAGGACAATCCCAATCTGATTCTTGCCAAACAGGAACTGTCTGCACTGCAATCGCAGCTTGCGCACGTGGCGGGGTCGCAGAGCGACGTAGGATCAGACATCAACCTTTCCAAGGGAAGAGTGACACAATCCGGGATGGAATATGTCCGCCGGTATCGCGAGCTTAAGTACAAAGAGACCGTTTTCGAGCTGTTGGCGAAGGAATTTGAAGTGGCCAAACTCGACGAGGCGCGAGAAGGCTCGATCATCCAAGTAGTCGATGCAGCAGTACCTCCGGACAAGAAGTCGTCCCCGCACCGGACCCTGATCGTGCTGGCTACCACGATTCTTTCTTTCTTTGTTGCCGCCTTCTGGGTCTTCATGCGGGAAAGTTCGGCCCGTGCTTTTGAGCTTCCGGAGAACCGGGAGCGCCTGGACGCCATCAAGCGACGTTGGAAGGCAAAGCAAGATACGGTGTAGCCGATCCCAGCGGTGTCTGGATGACACACCACCGTTTTCTAGGACCTGAGGTCTATACCCTAGGGTAACCAAGATTGACAGATGAAGCCCATTGATTTGCAGTAACCGCGATGGGCTTAAGATATACTTTAGCGATGCGCGTACTGTTCTTGAATCCACCCTTTCACCCGCGTTTTTCTCGCGAGCAGCGTAGTCCCGCCGTCACGAAGAGTGGAACGCTCTACTATCCGAAATGGTTGGCGACCGCGGCTGGAGTCGCGATCAAGAATGGGCACGATGTGATTCTCGTCGATTCCCCGGCTGCCGGTTACACGGTGCACGCGGTCATCGACCGCATCCAGAAAAAGAACATCGAGGCTGTGGTGTGCGACACCTCCACGCCCAGTATTCTTAATGACGTCAGCGTCATTGAATCTCTGGTTGCGGCGAAGCCCTCGCTGCATGTGCTGCTGGTCGGAAGGCATGTGTCGTCTCTCCCGAAAGAGACGCTAGCCATGTCACCGGCGCTCGAATCTGTCGCGGTGCGCGAATATGAATACACGGTCCGCGATTGGCTGGCAGCGAAAGCTTGCGGCGCGGATCTTTCGACTGTCGAAGGTTTGGTATGGCGGCGCAGAGCCACGGGCGAGATCATCAGCAACCAGCAGCGCGAAGCGATTCAGAATCTTGACGAGTTGCCTTTCGTCTCTGAAGTCTACAAGCGCTTTCTACACACCCCCGACTATTTTTACGGCCACTCATTGTGGCCGCTGGTGGTCTTCGATACGAGCCGCGGATGCCCGTATCACTGCTCGTTCTGCGTTTATCCGCAGACTTTCAGCGGGCACAAAATGCGCTATCGCTCGGTGACGAATGTGGCCGACGAATTTGATTTCGTGTCTCGCGAGATGCCGGAAATCAAGACGGTGATGCTGGAAGACGACACGTTCATCATCAGCAAGCCACGCACGCTGGAACTGGCAAACGAACTGATTCGCCGCGGCAACAAGTTGCCATTTGACGCCAACTGCCGCGCCGACATCGGCGCCGAAGGCGAACTGCTTGCAACGTTGCACAAAGCCGGGGCCCGGCTGTTCTGCGTTGGGTTCGAGAGCGGCGACGTGGAAGTTATCAATGGCATGAAGAAGAACAACGATGACCGCCGCGACAAGAAATATCACGACGAGGCGCATCGCTTTGTCCGCCGCTGCCGCGATTCGGGCATCATGGTGCATGGCTGCTTCATGGTTGGCAACTTGAACGAGACCCCAGCCAGTATGGAGAAGACACTTGTTTTTGCCAAGAAGCTCCAGCCCGATACGGCGCAGTTCTTCCCCATCATGGTGTATCCGGGTACGACGGCGTACGAGGAAGCCAAGAAGCGGGATTACATTCAGATCGAGGACTGGGGCGCGTGGTTGACGAAAGACGGTCTCCACAACAGCGTTGTTACTCTTCCCAACATCACACACGAGCAACTGGTCAGTTTCTGCGACCGGGCGCGGCGCAGCTTCTATCTGAGTCCTTCTTATCTTTTCTACAAACTGAAGCAGTCACTGAAGGATCGGCGCGAATTGCAGCGCAACCTGAAGGGTTTTGTCACGCTTTCAAAATATCTGTTGCGCGGCAGTCAGCACGAGAAGACTGCGGCACCCCGGCAGGAGCCAGTGCACGCTCGCATAACACCCGTCACGAGTCCTCAAGGCGGCGACTGATTCTTGCGGGCCGATTTCCTCGATTTCACGACTGATTACCGATGTGTAGATAAAGCCGCACCGCGCTCTAAGCGAAAGCGTCTTCCTTCCCGTACCATCGTGCAGTCCGACGGATGCATTCCTCAAGTGCGATGGTCTGGCGCAGCCCAAGCACTTCGCGGGCACGGTTGACGCACGGCACGTAGCGGAGTGGGGGAGCTCCGGCACCAGCTTGTCGGGCAACACGAATTTCCGTTTGCGGGTTGAGAGTCGTAGCGACCGTTTGTGCCAATTCCAGAATGCTCACGTCATGCGCTGACCCTACATTGAAAGGCACGAGCGCCGGGGCCCGAAATAGTATTGTCCAGAGCCACACCGCCAGATCAGCAGCATACAAATAAGATCTTCTTGGGGTTCCATCGCCGTTAATTTCAATCGGCCTGCCTGCAAGAACGTCCCCGATGAAATTACCGATGGCAAAATGCCGGTTGAGCGGAAGATACGGGCCGCAGAAGGCCCAGCAGCGAGCAATTTTGCAATCGAGGGAGCCAGTCCTCTGATAGAGCGCACAAAGGAGTTCGGCAGTCCGTTTGCCTTCTGCGTAGACGTTGGCCGGATCTACTGGATCCGGCGCTCCGACATAGCTTTCTGGGGTATGCGTCACATCGGCGGGTTGCTTCCCATACACCGCGCCCGAGCTTGTAAGGAGGAACTTTCTTGACCCATGCGTGACCGCAAATTCGAGTGTACGCTCCGTGCCAGCGATGATGGTCGAGAGCATCGCAAGAGGGGCTTCCGCAGCCTGCTTCGCGCTGGCCTCGGTGGCCGCGTGGATGACATACCTGAATTCTCCTTCGGGGAACAAGAAGCTGCGTACATCGCCGGCGTGGAGTGTTACGGAGGCGTCCGATGCCAGATGCGGGCACTTCTTGGCGAATCCTCCGGGGTTGCGCGTCAGTATGGTGGCCTTAGCCCCTAGGTCGAATAGATGGTTCACAAAACAAAAGCTCTCGACCAGCCAGCATCCGAAAAAACCTGTACCGCCTGTTATGAAAAGACGCTGGCCACGCAATTCATCCCACAATCCCCCGGTATTGGCGGCGATTAATTCGAGATCTGAAGCCAGTCTGTTCATAGGGAGGAACGGCATAGCGACGCAGAACGCTAATCTCAGTGGCCAGGCTCACTGCTTACCGGATCCGTTCTCGACGTCAAGCCCGCGCTGGTAGATTGTCTTCTTGAGGGAAGGAATCTGCGAGTAGGGACTCTCGATATCGTCAATCCTAATAGGGGCATCTTTCTGCACACGTTTCAGAAGCATCTCCCCTCTCATCAGTTCGCGGCAGGAGAGCTGACCTTTTTGCAGTGGAATTGCCAGGTACACGTCATCATCCATCAGACAATGGCCTTCGGGCAGATCAGCTTTCGCATAGACACCGCGGACTAATGCGTCGAGATATTCGATCTCTTTCTTAGGGGGGATGCGCTTCTGCGTCCCCGGAGCGCCGCACATTTCCTTCGCTTTATGGAATGCCCTGAACCATTCGTCCAGTTGATGGGGAAGGCTGCAATAGGGAGATACCTTTACACCTTCCGTCTGGATATCGATGTGTCGTTCAAACATCCTGGCGCCCTTGCCGTAGGCGACGAACATCGAATTCGACCAGTTCGAATATTCGTGAGTGGAGAATCCGATCGTATTCTCAGGGTATCGTTTGCAGAGAAAATCGATCTGGTTCAGCTCGAGTTCCGAATCTTCGGTCGGGTAGAGAGAAACGCAATGATTGATGCCGAGCGGGATATTTCGATTGGCAAAGAACGTAACGATGTCGTCCACGTCCTTGAGAGACGACCCACCGGTTGAGACAATCACCGGCTTCTTCGTTCTTGCAATTTTCTCAATCAGAACCCAGTCGTTCAGATCGGAGCTTGCAAGCTTAATGATCGGGATGCCAAGTTCCACGCAGAGATCGACGGAGCGTTCGTCGAAGGGAGTAGCTGTGGCGGTGAACCCTGCCTGGCGAATCGCCCGGACGAGAGTCGCAAGATCTTCGTCTGACAGCCGTGTCTCCAGCGTTTTCTTGACGTACCGGAGGTCCTTACGATCGACGAAATCCTTGTGAATGAACGAGTCGACGTCGCGGAATTGCAGCTTGATGGTAGCTCTAACGTTGTTGAATCGAACCACCTGCGCAAATTCGGCAACGATCTTCAGTCCGCGCTCCAGACTGCCGAGATGGTTGTTGGCCATCTCAAGCACGAACAACTCTTCAAAAATATCCTTGTCAATCACGAACGGGCTCCTGTGTCATCAATTGCCAGAATTGCGAAAAACTATCGAGCTTATGCGCAATAGGGATGGAGGGGGCGTGCGTCAATTCCCCATAGCCGTGAGTCATATAAACGAACCCGATCCCGGCCGCCGCGGCCGCCAAGGCATCCTCCATTGTATCGCCCACCATTAAGCAGTCTGCGGAGGAAACGCCATACTCACTGAAGAACTGATCGAGCATTTCCTGCTTGCTACACGCAGGTGTGCGCGAGTCCCGAGTATAGATCTGCTCAAAAAGTGGCAACAATTGTTCGCGTTCCAGGATTTTCAGTGAGATATGCCGAGGCTTGTTCGACACCACGAAAAGCCGGCGTCCATCCGCCTTCATCATTCCGAGCGCCGCCTGCGCGCCGTCAAAGCACAAAGTCTTGCGCCACCCCTCGGTGTCGTAGCTGGTCCGAAAGGCTTGCTCCAACCGATCCATCAGGACTGGATCGTCCGTCGACACTGCGCGTGCTAGGATGCTCCTGATGGGCGGTCCGAGAAGAGTTCGCAGATTGACCTTCGGCTCCGGCAGTCCAACCATCCGGCAAGCCTCTTGCACGGAAAAAGCAATTCCTGGCAAGGAATCCAGCAGCGTGCCGTCTAGGTCAAACAGGATGCAGGAGGGTAATCTGCTGTTCATTTGCTATCCTCCTGCACCAGCATGTTCGAGGCCAGCTCTTCAGGAGTAAGGAACGGATACATGTCTTCGAGATTCGGCGTGAGAATTTTGCCGTCAGCCAGAATTCGCGAGCGCAGGCGGGGCTCGAATTCCTGGGAAGGATCGAGTGAAACATCAAATAACGTCGGTCCGTCGGTCTCCAGTTCTCGGCGGACGAGGTCGAGATCAGCGACACGTTCGATCGTGAAGGAAGGAATTCCGTACGCTTCACCTATCCGCTTCATTTTCGGAAAGGTCACGCCACTCTCGGGGCTCTCCCCGATCTTGCGGCCCTGAAAAAATCCAGTCTGCGTCTGGCGGATTGAAAGATATCCGCCATTATTCAGAACGAAGAGCTTGACTGGCAACTTATAGCCCACCAGCGTCTGTAATTCCTGCACATTCATCTGCAGCGAGCCATCGCCTGCAATGCAGATCGTGCGTCCACCTTTGGCGACGCATACGCCGATAGCCGCCGGTAAATCGTATCCCATGGAAGCGGACCCGGAATTCGAGATCAGGCGTTCCCCCTTTTTCAGCCGGCCTGCCTGATAGGGAACGATGCATGCCGTTGCGTTGCCGCAGACTACGGCATCTTCTGGCCCAAGCATCCCAAAAAGCCGGTCAATAAAGTCATACGGATTCAGCGGCGGCCCTACGACGCGCTGACGGAGTTGCACGACCGGATATTTTTCCTTCCATTGGCGGGCATGCTCGAGCCATTTTTCGTGTCTCGAATTGAAAAGATATCCCTTTCCCAGTTGGCTCGCCATTTTGGCCAAGAAGAGCTTCACGTCGCAGCAAATAGGAATATCCGGCTGATGGAGGGGTTTTCGCAACTCGGCTGAATCCACGTCCACCTGGATTCTTGTCGCGAACCGAGCGAAAGAATTCCAGTTATAGCTGGTCTGGCGAATGTTGAGGCGGGAACCGAGGACCAGCAGAAGGTCTGAGTTCTGCACCGTGAAGTTGCCGGCGCGCTCACCGATGGTGCCCGGCCGCCCGCAATAAAGTTCGTCGTCACTGGCGATCAGGTCGTGCGTCCAGGCGGTGACAACCGGAATGCGTAAAGCGCGGATTACATCTTCGAATTCTGTAAGTGCGCCAGCGATTCGGACACCGCTGCCAGCGAGGATGACCGGGCGTTCGGCCTGGCTGATGCGTGCCAGAACATCTCTTACCCGAGCAGTCAGAGACGCGCAATCGAATTCCACAGCGTCCTCCGCGGGATCGTAATGGCGAAGCTGTCCGGGTTCGATCTGTGCCGATTGCACGTCGACTGGTATATCGAGCCAGCACGGGCCGGGGCGACCATTTTGCGCGAGGTACCACGCACGTTCCAGGTTGTATGCGATCGATTCCGGCTCGCTCACTAAGACCGAATACTTCGTGATTCCTTTCACCATGCGAACGATATCGACCTCCTGATCCCCCAACTGGCGCAGATCAGTGAGACCATAGGTCGCCATGCAGGTTTCTCGCTTGACCTGCCCAGAAAGGATCAGCATGGGAATCGAATCTGTCCAGGCCCCGAATACGCCATTCAGTGCATTGATACTGCCAGGCCCTGTCGTTACATTCAGGACGCCGGGTGTACGGGTGATTCGGGCGTAGCCTTCGGCAGCCATTGCAGCTGCTTGCTCATGATGGGTGCAGATGTAACACAGACCACTGGTGCCGACGGAATCATTCAGGTGCATAGCGCCGCCGCCAGTGATGAGAAACACATGGCGGGCGCCCCATTCCCGCAACTGGCAGAAGATGTAATCGGAGAGCTTCATTAGACTTGCAATTGGGTGCGCGTCACGAACGTACCGGTGCTGATCTGGCAGCTGCAGCGAAATCGAAGACAGTCGCCGCGACAAAGTCTAGCATTTCTTTTGTCAGCCCCGGATACACGCCGATCCAGAAGACATGATTCATCACATAGTCGGTATTCGGCAGACTTCCAATCACGCGATACTCGCGGCCCTCGTATGCTGGTTGGCGAACCAGGTTTCCTCCAAACAAGAGCCGGGTGCCGATCTTCTTCGCCTCAAGTGCACGGACTAAGTCAATACGGCTGATGGGTGCGTCCTTTCGAATGCCGATGGGAAAACCGAACCAGCTAGGGTCGGCGCCCTTGGTCGCTTCCGGAAGAACCAGCAGATCCTCCAACGGCTCGAGCTTGCTTCTCAGATAGGCAAAATTCGCCTTGCGGCGCGCGATAAACTCGGGCAGCTTGATAAGCTGCGAAGCTCCAAGAGCAGCTTGCATATCCGTGGCTTTCAGGTTGTAGCCGATGTGCGAATAGGTGTACTTATGGTCGTAGCCGCAGGGCAGTGAACCTAATTGCCATTCAAAACGCTTGCCGCAAGTGTTGTCCTTGCCTGGTTCGCACCAGCAGTCGCGGCCCCAATCACGAAACGACTCAATAAGCACCTGCAACGCCGGCTTATCCGTGAGGACCGCTCCCCCTTCTCCCGTCGTGATGTGGTGGGCGGGATAGAAGCTCAAGGTGGCGATATCGCCGAAAGTGCCGACGTTCCGTTCCTTATAGGTGGAACCGAGCGCGTCGCAGCAGTCTTCGATGAGCCAGAGATTGTGATTTTGCGCGAAGGCGCAGACTGCATCGAGATCGAAGACATTTCCCAGGGTATGGGCGATGAACACGGCCCGCGTCCGGTCGCTGCGCGCCGATTCAAGTTGACGCACGTCGATCTCATACCCAGGAACAGTGACGTCCACAAAAACCGGCACAAGACGATTCTGAAAAATCGGGTTCACCGTCGTGGGGAAACCTGCGGCCACGGTAATGACCTCGTCGCCTGGCCTCAACTGTCGATCGCCGAGTTTTGGCGAAGTCAGAGCGCTGAGAGCCACGAGATTGGCGGAGGACCCAGAGTTGACGAGGGTTGCGGAACGGACGCCGACAAACCGCGCCAGGTTTCGTTCGAAGGTTTCCGCGAATCGGCCCGTCGTAAACCAACCGTCGAGAGCCGAATCCACCACCGAGCTGATATCGGTACCGTCGATTACTTTACCGGAGACGGGAACGGGTGAAACTCCTGGGATAAAATCTCCGGGGCGGGATAATTCAGAACAATATTGAACAGTCAGGTCTAGAATCTGCCTGCGAAGCTGTGCCGCCTTGTCCGCCATACATTGAGTAAGAGTATTCAAATCATACCATTCAAGCTGCATGCAGGCGCTTGCTTCCTGGGCAAGTAAGCTTATGATGAAAAACGATTTTCCAATTCGGGGCCCGCGCTGGCCGAGAGCAGACTCCATGTTGATCGCTCGAGCGGGCGCGGCGTCGAATGTGTGGTACAGCGAACGTGCTCAACGCTAAGGATAACGGCAGGGAGAGCAAATGAAGGCAGTGATTCTTGCAGGTGGCTTTGGAACGCGTCTCAGTGAAGAGACAACCATCCGTCCGAAGCCGATGGTTGAGATCGGCGGCCGGCCGATCCTTTGGCACATCCTCAAGCTGTATTCACGTCACGGAATCAACGATTTCATTATCTGCTGCGGATACAAGGGGTACATGATCAAGGAGTACTTTGCGAATTATTTCCTTCATATGTCCGATGTGACCTTCGACATGCAAAAGCGTTCTATGGAGGTTCACCAAAGCGTTGCAGAACCGTGGAAGGTGACGCTGGTGGATACTGGAGATCAGACGGGAACCGGAGGACGGCTGAAAAGAGTGGCTCGTTATATCGAGGGCGAGGACACCTTCTGCATGACCTACGGAGATGGCTTGAGTGACATTGATATTTCGGCCAGCATCGCTTTCCATAAACAGCATGGCGGTCAGGTGACCATTGCGGCGGTGCAGCCGCCAGCGCGATTTGGCGCATTAGGCATGGATGGAACAGCCATCACTTCGTTTCAGGAAAAGCCACAGGGTGAAGGCGGATGGATCAATGGCGGTTTCTTCGTGTTGTCACCTAAGGTGCTGGATGAAATTCACAACGATGCGTGGTTGTTTGAGCGGGAGCCTATGGACAGCCTGACGGCCAAACGGCAGGTGCGTGCATTTTTGCACCGCGGATTCTGGCAGGCAATGGATACTTTGCGCGATAAACAGCGGCTGGAGGAGTTGTGGGCCGACGGGAGGGCACCCTGGAAGACGTGGTGAAAACCTGGCAGGGGCGTCGTGTTTTTCTAACCGGTCACACTGGCTTCAAGGGCAGTTGGCTCGCGCTCTGGCTGAGTAGGCTGGGCGCGCAGATTCGAGGGTACTCGCTCGACCCCTGCACCGAACCCAACCTATTCACCCTGGCATCCGTGGGTAGCGTGGTTGAAGACGTTCGCGGTGACGTCCGCGATTATGCCAGGCTCGAAGTCTCGATGATGGAGTTCGGGCCGGAAGTTGTCTTTCATCTGGCAGCACAGCCAATCGTTCGGCGCTCATATGCCGATCCGGTGGGCACATATGGCACCAACGTCATGGGAACTGTGCATCTGATGGAGGCGATCCGCAAAACACCAAGCGTGCGCGCAGTGGTGTGCGTTACCACAGACAAGTGTTACCTCAATCAGGGATGGATCTGGCCGTATCGTGAGACCGACCCGCTAGGCGGACATGATCCGTATGCCTCCAGCAAAGCGTGCGCTGAAATTATCAGCGCGGCCTACCGCAGCTCATTCTTTCCGATCGAGCGGCTGCATGAACACCATGTGGCCTTGGCTACAGCGCGCGCCGGCAATGTCATTGGCGGAGGCGACTGGTCGGAGGATCGGCTCATTCCGGATCTAGTCCGCGGATTCAGCTCTGGGCAGCCCGTTCTGATCCGGCGTCCCAACGCTATCCGTCCCTGGCAGCACGTGCTCGAGTCTCTGCACGGCTACCTGATCCTGGCTCAGGAACTCCTCGCCCAGCCTGCGCGGTTTGCTTCTTCCTACAACTTCGGACCCAGCGCTGAAGACGTCTGGCCGGTCGAGCGCATCGCCACCAAGCTTGTGGGCATGTGGGGCAACGGCGCGTCCTGGATCCGCGATTCCGTTCCCAGCGTGCATGAGGATCAGATTCTTAGGCTGGATGCCAGCAAGGCGCGCGTCGAACTCGGATGGAAGCCAAGGCTCAAGATCGAAGCAGCGCTGGAGTGGACGATGGCGTGGTATCGCGCTTGGCACCACGGGGACAACATGGCGGAGTTTACCGAGAAACAGATCGTGGAGTACGAGCACCTCTGAGCGGCCACCGTTCTAATGCGGAATGCAGTAACAAACGCAGTCGAATCCATCTGCGCAATAGGTGCGCAGAGAGAGACGAGACTCCGGCAGTAGCTCGTTCAACTGTATAGGGATCCTCCACAAGTGATCTGGGGCGTGGTAGACGCAAACCGCCAATTTCGGGCGGTGGCGCGCAATCGTGCCGCGGCCTCCCTCCAGTGCGTCGGGTTCGCTTCCTTCTATGTCAAATTTCATGTACGTCGGTGTGATACCGTCAAGGGCCTCGTCGAGGGGGATAGTCTGAACTTCGCAGGTTCCGCTGGATGAGATCCGAGCACCAGTCCCGCCGACACTGAAACGAACGGTCTTGCGCCACGCGTCCGTCGCGTATGGCTGCAAGGCAATCCGTGGATCGCCATTAACAGCAGACTTCAGCGCCGCAAAATTGCCAGGATCCGGCTCAAACGCAACGATCTGGGCAAAATGATCGTCAGTGGTGTGGCGAAATTCGGAGATAGTGTCGCCGTCGTAGGCTCCACAGTCAATGAAAACCTCGTTGCGGCTTAGTTGGAAAAGATCCTTCGGAAAATACTGGACTTCGGGATCGATCCGTTGACCAGAGAAATCTCCCAGCCGGAGTCGCATCTGGCGGTCGAACTCCTCACGTCCCCCGGCATCCAGCACGGCTCGTCCGCGACCGATCTCTTCGGTGTGCTCGGCATAATAATCCGGTCGCTGCCAAAACAAGTTCGGCAACAGCAGATTTCCGTATTCAGCAAACAGTTCATTGAACGGGATAACGCTCGAAGCCCCCAGCGCCCTAAGCTGATTCATTCGGTCCGCCATACTTTCGGTGCGGCTCGGATGCCAGATTGCAACCACGAACGTCGCATCTGGATAACGTTTGACGGCAACCGCGGGCGACACCACGGGAATGCCTTCGATGACGCGATCCCACAACGAAGGATTGTTATCGCAGATCAGTACCGGATGGACGGCGTGAGCAATGCGCCGGCCGAGATTGCCGGCGCCAAGAATTACGAACGGGGCCGAAACAGTCATTGAACCTCAAGGGTTTCCCGGGATTGTTGGGAATGGGGCTTGGCAGCTTCGATTCCGCGGAAAGGGCGCATGAGTATTATTGCAAACTCAAAGTTTCCTTCCGAGCGCTCTTATAACCGTCGCTTTGATCCAGCCAAGATCCACCACCTCCGTCTCTACCGCTACTAAAGAAACACCTGTAGATCGCAAAAGCCCAGTCACCGATTTTACAGTGTATCTGTTGATATGTTCGTGAATATCGACTCGGATGGTTTTGTCGCCATTGGCGAGTCGGGCTATGACATCGTCGCTTACCTCGAGAGGAACTTCGATGTAAAGGTAACCTGAGCGCTTGAGAAACGATGCGGCTTTCCTAGTCAACACAAGGGGATAAGACACATGTTCTAGTACGTGAGCAAGTTGGATGTAGGAGTAGGAACCGAGTTCCGATTCGGCTCGGATCCTCACCACTCCCGCGACTGGCTCAATATCGGAGATGTCAAAGACGCACTTTTCTCCCGTCAGGTTCGGCAGGAACTTTCCATCCGCTCCGCCGTAGTCAAGCATCGAGAAATTACCTTCGACGTTGAGTTTCCCGCTCAACCATCGGGTCAGGCCAAGGGTCCGGGACTGAACCTCTTGAGTGCAACTGCCAGGCTGGGACGCTATTGCCGCATATTCGGGTTCGTACCGGATTCTCTCCCGGTTATATGAATCGGAGCGGTAATCTGAATAGAGCTTTGCAATTGCCTCATCAGGAAAGGGCAGCTTTGTCTGGACAAACGAGCAGGATGTGCAAATCTCGACCTCGACAAGGACGGATTTTCCATAGATTTTCTGAAAGCTCCTAGCAAGGAATCCGATTCTCCGCAGCAAGCGCTTCACCGGATGTCCAGAAGGGGCAAGGTCGTACTCAAGGTTCAGCACTCGTTTCAGAAAGAATGGAGCGATCTCGCCGACGAATCCGAGATCCCTCATTGCCTGTGCTCCGCAGTTTCTGCACTCACCCACGATTTCTCCTCGTTAGATTCAGACGTGTAGTTCCTGTTTACTGGAAAACCTCTCTCCTGTCACGGGGATCATTTGACGTACCCTCAGCAAGTACTTATGGTAGCGGCCGCATAAGGCTAAGCGGAGACGGCGCTTTTGCGCACCGCTTTGCTGAGGCACTGCAGTCGTGGGGCATGCACGTTATAATCCGGTAAAGTGAGAGTTGACGGCGAAAAGCGACGACCTGGGGCCGATACGGAATCAATCTTTGCGACGAAACCTCCGTGCGAACTTATTTCAGGTGGTACCAGAGAGCGTTCTTGCCACCACTAGCTGCGCATATTCGATTTCGCCGATTCCTTTTAGCCTACTACATCTCCGGTCGGGCGAGTTGCCGTCTCGGTTCGGGAGGGCAATGAATGTCTGAGGGACTGCCGGAAGTGGCGCCTCTGCAATTGAATGCATCGGGGGTTGCACGTATTCGTTACTGGATGCGAAAGGTGCTTGGGCTTGATCGGGCGGTGGGATTCACGATTCTTGCGAGATTCTGGTCCAGTGCAGCAGGGCTTGTTACCGTCGCCCTGATCGCAAGGTTCCTTTCCCCCGCGCAGCAGGGATACTACTACACATTTGGTAGCCTGGTGGCTCTTCAGATTGTCTTTGAACTGGGTTTCTCCTTTGTGATTCTGCAGCTGGCGAGCCACGAGCGAGCTGAGCTTTCTATCTCCGCTGATTATGAAATTAGCGGAGCCCCAATCGCTCATGCCAGGCTTGCGTCCGTTATTCAGAAATCGGTTCGCTGGTATACGGTGGCTGCGGTCGCGATGGCATCCATATTGCTTCCTGTGGGTTTCTATTTCTTTTCCACGCATCAGCATGCGGGGCAAACTGTTTCCTGGCAGCTTCCATGGTGTTCCGCTGCGTTGATGGCGGCACTCAACTTCCAGCTTGACCCGTTCTTGTCTTTCTTGGAAGGCTGCGGATACGTTCCGGAAATTGCGCGGCTCAGGTTCATGCAGTCGCTAACAGGAAGCCTGCTGGCTTGGACGGCTTTGGTAGCCCATCACGGCCTGTTCGCGCCATCGATGATGCTCTTCGGAATGGCGGTCGCATCGCTCTTTTGGCTGACTGGAAAACGTAAATTGTTGCTGGGACTACTTAGGCATCACGCGGGTATACATCGAATCCGGTGGAATCAGGAAGTTTGGCCATTTCAGTGGAGAATTGCCGTAAGCTGGCTCTCTGGGTATTTCCTGTTTTGGATTTTCAATCCGGTCCTGTTTGCATTCCGTGGTCCCGTGGAAGCCGGCAAAATGGGAATGTCGCTCAGTCTGGCGAACGCGGTCCAAGCAATTGCCGTTTCTTGGGTGAGCACAAAGTCGGCGCCCTTTGGAACCCTGATCGCACGCAAGGAATATGAACGGCTCGATCAAACGTTCTTTCGAGCACTTACACAATCCTTTGCCGTCTCTCTAATAGGTGCTCTGGCAGCTTGGTTGGGATGTATTTACCTGAATGCGAAGCACTTTAGTTTTGCTCAGCGTCTCCTTGCACCACTTCCACTTGGGATTTTGCTGCTTTACATGATCGTAAACGTCATGGTTTCTTCGGAAGCCTATTATCTTCGTGCACATAAGCAGGAGGTATTCTTCGTCAATTCCGTCGTCGGCGCAGTCGCGGTCACGGTTTGCACCTTCATCTTTGGACGACGCTACGGAGCCACGGGAATTGTGATCAGCGCATGCCTCCTCAATTGGGGAGGACTGGTGTGGGCGACCTACAAATTTCGAAAGTACAGAAGACTCTGGCACGCCCCTTAGTAACGTGCCTGTATTCAATATGAAGAACAGCCTTTTGCGGCTTTGGTATGATGAGTGCACTACGAAATGAAAGTTGCGCTGGTCACATGAATTCCAGCAGTCGTGTATGCCCAGGGCAGTGCAGAGCAATTTTAGCTTTCTCAATATGACGGTCGGAGAACCACTTCTTACGATTGCAATCCCCACATTTAATTGTGCGCACTTTCTGCCGGATGCGATTGCATCGATAATGCGTCAGGGCTTGGACGACTTCGAGATTCTTATAGTCGACAATGCATCCGAAGACAATACCGAAGAAGTCGTACGTTCGTTTGAGAATTCACATATTCGATACATCCGGAATCCCTCGAATCTGGGATCTCGTGAAAATGGGAACCGCTGTTTAGCGAATTCCCGGGGACGCTATATCAAATTCCTCTGTGCCGACGATGTATTCCTGGATGGAGTATTGCGAAAACAATTAGGCGTTCTGGAAACCCGTCCTGAAGTTGCTTTGGTCACCTGCAACTACCTTCCCACAGATTCTAGTCTGAACATTGAAGGAATCTGGTTTGCGTTCCCTGGGTCACATCCTGGGCGCCGGGTCATTAATCTCTGCCTCAGCAGGATGGCAAATTGTATCGGTGGCCCGTCAAACATCATGTTTCGGCGCACCGCCGCAGCCGGAGTTGTGGCTGACAACGAATACCGACTGATCTCAGACTTAAAGTTCGGTCTTCAGATTCTGGAACGTGGCGACTACGTGAATATCGATGAACCGGGCTACCTGTACCGGAAGCATCCGAGCAGCGATTATGCAACCAACTGCCCCCCGGAGATCCACGTACCCGAATTTCTACGGCTAGTCTGCGAATACAACTGGTGGAATCCGCTAAATTGTGTGGTAGCGCTTCTTTCCGGCGGTATGGAGGGAAGACAATTCGTGGGAGAGCACTGGCTGCAGGCCTGCGCGCCGCGTCGGCTGGCAGAATCCCTCGAGGCATTTGCCGACTTCCTGTACATGCGGTTGCGTCGCTTCTTCGATAAGCGCGCCGTTGTTCAACGCGGTACAACACTGATCCCGCAACAGAAGAATTTGGTTTGACGGACGCGCCTGTTTGTCGAATCGTCACCAACGAGCTATTCCCGCGAGCATTGGCCTGTACAGGTTAGAATACGGAGCGTAGGCTGAACCTTAGCCAAAAGATGTAGGTTAGGCCCGCACCCGTCACTTCTCCACAAAATATGTCAGTATCAATTATCATCCCGACTTTTAACGGCGCGTCTCGCATCGGAAATTGCCTCGATGCACTTTTGAAGCAGACTGTGGGACGAGATGCAGAAATTCTAGTTGTCAACGACGGTTCGACTGACAATACTGCAGATGTTGTTGCCTATTCGGGCGTTCGCTGCATCACTCAGTTGCATTCTGGACCTGCGGCAGCACGCAATCGAGGCACTTTGGAAGCTCGCGGAACGATCATCTTGTTCACCGATGATGACTGCGTCCCGATGTCTGACTGGCTGACTGCCATGACGGCACCTTTTCGCGATTCGGATGTCGTTGCAGTAAAAGGCATCTACCGTACTCGTCAAAAAAGTCTGGTTGCGCGTTTCGTGCAGATCGAGTATGAAGACAAATACCGGCTCATGGCAAACCGTTCGAGCATCGATTTTATCGACACATATTCGGCCGGCTTTCGCCGAGACCGGCTCCTCGAAATGAACGGCTACGACACGAGTTTTCCGTTGGCATGTGCGGAGGACGTAGAACTCTCCTACCGGATGTCCACCCGTGGCTGGACGATGAAGTTCGTTCCCGCGGCCGTCGTGTATCACACGCATCCCGACACCTTAAGGCGCTATCTCAAGAAGAAATACAAGTTCGCTTTTTGGCGTGTGCTGGCGGTAAGCAAAAACCGCAGTAAAGCCATGAGCGATAGCCATACGCCACAACTGATGAAGCTGCAGCTTCTGCTGGCCCCTGCGCTGCTTCTGGCAGTGGCTTGCGATCAGTTGTTGCATCCGAGAATACCAGTGTCGGGGGTGGTCCTTGCAGCCTTTCTGGCCAGCACCGTCCCTTTTGTGCTGCGGGCCATGAGAAAAGACTTCGTGGTGGGCCTACTGTCTCCAGCGTTACTCGCCGCTCGAGCCTGTGCACAGGTGCTAGGCGTAGCCTCCGGGCTGATGTATGCTCTCCGTACGCCTGCTGCTACCGAGTCTCACGCGTGAAGTTTTCTACCTAGTGAGTTTGTCGCTGCATGCAACCTGACAATTCGCGATCCATGTTGTAAATGAAAATCCTGATAATTAGTTCACTTTACCCTCCCCATATTATCGGCGGTGCCGAAAAAGCGGCCGCTGAATTGGCGGAAGCCATGGTGCGTAGCGGCCATTTGGTGGTGGTTGTCACTTTGCACCCGGGAACGAGCGAAAGCGTCGAGGACCGGAATGGAGTGCGCGTTTACCGCCTGCCAATCGATAACTTTTACTGGCCCTTTGGCCGCCAGAAGAAGCCCAGCCCACTTGTTCGCCTCGCGTGGCACATTCGAGAAATATGGAACCACGCGGCGGCAAGGCGGATCGGCAAAATTCTGGATGCTGAAAAGCCTGACGTCGTAAACAGCCACAATGTCTGCGGGTTTTCCTTGGCCGCTTGGCGCGAAGTGAAGCGCCGGAAGATGCGTCTGGTGCATACTATGCACGACTGTTATCTGCTTTGTTCGCGCTCTGTGCTGTTTCGTAATGGCAATAACTGCAAACGGAGGTGCCTGGACTGTCAGGTACTGACTTTCAATCGAAGAAGTTTGTCGCGACTTCCTGATTCGTTGGTGTCGGTCAGCGAATATACACTGAAGGAACATGCTACGCGTCATTATTTCGAGGGTGTGGCCGCAACAGTCATTCGCAACATTCACGGAACCATAGGGTCACCCTTGCGGCAAGCTCTCAATAACGAAAAGACGTCCAACGATCTGATTTTTGGGTTTATCGGAAGAGTTGAGGAGGAGAAAGGCATCGAAACTCTTCTCGTCGCCACCCGCCAATTGAAACACTCGAATTGGAGGCTGAAAATTGCAGGGAAGGGCCTCCTCGGTTACATTCAGAAATTGTCTGAGAGATTCTCAGATCCGAGGATTGAATGGTTGGGGTTCACTAATGCTGCGGATTTCTATGCGTCCGTTGACGTAATCGTTATCCCGTCGCTCTTGAATGAGGCGCTGCCGTATGTATGCGTTGAGAGTCTGCATGCGGGGAAAAACCTTATCTGTGCATTATCGGGCGGAATTCCGGAGATTGCCGGACTCTCGAACATCGTTGAGTTTTTCCCTGCGGGAAGCACAAGCGCGCTGGCGGAGAAGATGAATCTAGCCTTATCGTCGCTAGAAGTATGGCGGGAGCGTAAACCACCGGAAGCATCCAGACTCGACGCGTTCCGTGAAGAATATGTAGTGGAAAAGTATCTTCGGGAATATGCTCCTCCAAAGGCAACCGATGGATACGCGTAGCGAACCGGCCCGAAGACTGTAGCTGCAGCATTTACAGCGTGGCGGCACCGTCGGAGGGTGACATTCGAAGTTTGTGTTTCGTCGGTTCGAATGACCACACGAGCGCGACAGCAACCCAAAATAGAGGTTCCATATACGATTGAAGAAATATGTTAAAAATCGCGATCGCTGCAATGTATGAGGCTGCGCCTCTCCTTCCAATCATCGGGTATCCCAGGAGGATCATTAAAAGAAGAAACGCAGGTAACCCGAGTTCAGCAAGCACAGACACGTACAGGTCGTGAAAGTTCCCGTATTTGCTATCTCCAAAGATATCGCCTAATACTCTGGGGGCGCCTGCGAATCCTATGCCCGCAACCACGGTGCGGGGTGAGTTTGACCAAGTCTCAAAGCCCCTCCGTATCAACTCAAGGTGATCTCCTCCCGAAGTACCTTGCTCGCCCGAAAGCCGGTCAGACACGATGTCGGACACCTGCCACAACTCAATAAGGTCAACGATCTCCTTTCGATAAGCGAGGCCAAGCAGCAGAAAAACCATCGCAACTGCGGCCAGCCTAAAAGCCGCTCGGAGGTTTGCAAAGCGCCTCCAGAACTCGGCAGAGAAAACGTAATATGCGAACCAGCAAAGCATCGCGGATCTCGACACCGCGAGCAAAATGAAGAAACCTATGGCAAAACGAAGGAAACGTGTATAGCGCGTTTTGGCGGCAAATCGATCAAGCAACACCAAATACATCACCAGAATGAATCCGGCGCGGTTTGAATCCAGACTGACGCCTGAGAGCCGAGGCGCCCAAAGGAGTGTTGCAGTGGGGGCAAACATGGATGCGACGGACGAAGCAGCTTCTTCTTCCAAACGCATGACTCCATGACTCCAAGCGATGTACCCGCCGATGCAAAATATCAGCCATATGATCAAGGCGAAGGTGACGGAATGTACAACCAACTTTTCTGGGGCAGGATCCGCCAATATTCTTACCGAAAGACAGTATCCCAATACGGCCACAAGAACCAAATCAAAAAGAGACACCAGCCCCCGCTCGGGGTTCACACCGAAAATAGTTGAAAGGAACGCAATAAACAGAAACAGCACTAACACGACGAGAAAAGGGATTTGGCGGCGAAGGAGCGGGCTAAGCGCGACCTGAAGGTTTCCACGCAATCCCCAGACCGGGAGACGAATCAAAACAACCAGCGAAGCGAAAAATAGAAATGGACTGAGTCTAAACGGACCATACCCCGCCAATAGGTCGATGCGGTCCGCGCCTATCAAAGCAATGCTCCCAACCGCGCAGCCGTATTCTAGCTTTCTTAGCATGAGTTGAAAGCCGAAGACCCAGTTGTCAGCCTCCGCAGCGCTTGGCCCAGCTAGAAGACGAATATTGCTGGTCGGAGCTCAACCGAGGATCATCCGAGACGTACTTGTTAGGGTATTCCAGGGGAGAACGTCTCGCAATAGCCTTGTACTCCCTTCCCTGAAATGCGCACACTATGGCCGCGCGGAACTCGCAGTAAGACTTCAGCATTACTCGTCAGTTAGGATTTCCGACCACGATCCAATCGAACACGTCGGAGGCTCCCGCACAGGAAACAATGAAGCCCCAAGTTCCTTTCCCGGTGAGGCTGATGCCGCCCTTTGTGGTTTCGTCAAACAACAGAACTGCTGGCGGGGAGGCGAACTGTCCGGGGAAGGCAATCGTCTGCGTGCCAGATGAGCAGGCTGATGTTCCTGCCACCTGGTTGGCGGTGTTTTGGTTAACGTGGGAGAGGTATAGGCTACTCGGCGCGATATCTCCCAGACGATCGATGTAGGTCGCGGTCGGAGTGAGACCATTCGCACCGGGACTGGTGACCTGTGGCGCTATCCATGTACTTACGACTCCTTGCGGATTCAGAATGGCTCCGGTTCCATTATTGAAGAATTGCCCCGCGAGCACGGTTAAGAACGCCGCCTCATTGTCGATCAAGTAGCCTAAAACCCCCGAATCGGCGCCGTCATTGGCGTAAACCCCCGTGAGGTTCATGTAGCCGTAGTTTTGCAGCCAGCGACTCCGCTGCGCGATATAGCAATTGACCAGACTTACTGCATTCTGTGTCGCTGCCGTGCCATTCTGCACGGCCCACGATTCGTTGTAATCCAGAGACGTATTGACCAGGTTGAAATTGATATTGTTTCCGGTCTCAATTTTAAGTCCGATGCCAAAATTGTTTTGAATCGCGCTATTGACAATCGATAGGTTTTCCCCTGTCTGAGAGACCGTGTTAGGTACATAGACTCCGGTTCCATTGAAAGCGATGTCGCTCTCAAATATCGTATCCGTCCAGGCGTTTTTACCCCACTGAATGCCCACGCCGAAGGCGCCAGCCGAGGATGATTTATAAATCCTGACTCGATTGATATTGTCGTGGTCGCCTTGATTCGTGCTGGGATCGATTGAAGTCGGGGGAGCGCATCCGACACCGTCCGATCCGCCAAGATAGATGCCGCAAGTCTTGGTGTTTGCACCGGGGCCGATCAGGGTTAAATCTTCCAGTGCGCCTTCCGGCGAATATGCTTTTGCGGCAGTAGCATCTCCCATAATAATCGCCACGCCATTCGTGGGCGACCATTTCAAAAACGTGCTGTCAGCCGAAGCACCGTGAAGCTTGACACAACGCGGTTTTATGATGCTGGTTGTCTGTGTGTAAGTTCCAGCAGGGATGTAGACCTCCCCACACCCAATTACAGTAATTGCGCTATTCGTCCAGGCCCCTATTTCCTCTCCCCGACACCAAGCTGGCCGGTCAGACAACCCGCACAGCCCGGCGTTCATGGCTCCGTTGAGGCTGCGAATCTGGTAGTAGGGCGGGTTCGGAAGAACGTCTCTCGACTGTTGTCCGCTCATCAGCGGGATTGTACCGAGGATCGAAATTACCACGCAGAAGGACGGCAGTCTAAACATTCTCAAGATAGGTCTCCTAGCAAAAGTGAATTCAAGTCGACGCGGATTTCATCTTGCCCGCAAAGTCTCAAGGATTTGTCTAGAGGAAACACCTTAACTCATGGATCTTTTTCGTTTATGTCAGGTGGCTTCAATGAAACGGTGGGTACATTTTAGCAGGCCGCTTTGGTGGTTTGAAAAAGATCGTGACTGGTTCGTGCCTTTCAGGGCACATACCCGCATCACTTCGCTTTAATCAAGTCGTGGACTCTGGCAGCCGTGATTACCCATGAGAATTCAGCAGCCCGCATCAGGCCTTTATGTCGTAACTGCTCGCTGAGTGTAGTGTCACTCACGATTTGCTCCATCGCCCTCGCGATCTGGGCCAGCGAGGTGGGGTCTACCAGTAGGGCAGCACCTCCAGCAACCTCGGGCATGGCTGTGACGTTTGCGGTGATCACGGGCGTGCCGCATGCCATCGCCTCGAGCAATGGAAGGCCAAAGCCTTCATAAAGGGAAGGAAATACCAACGCCTTCGCACCTCGGTACAGAGATGGCAACTTCTCTTCCGGAACTGTGCCTAGGAAATCCACACGTCCGGACACGCGGTGCCGATCTATGCAATGTGCAAGCTCGGGATCCGCATTGCCGGTGAACACGAGATGGATGTGAGGGGTGAGACATGCCCTGGAAAAAGCTTCCACCACCCGGAACTCGTTCTTATGTCGCTTGCGATTGCTGACACAAAGAAGGTAAGGAAATGGAACTCCGTACGAATCGCCGCCGGGATGGTAAGCAGAATCGACTCCGCAGCCGACGTTAAAAACCTTGTGGGGCTTTACTGCGGACCACTCGACAATCTGCATACGTGTAAATTCCGACACAGTAAAGATGCTGGCGGCCCGATGACAAGCCCGCTTCAAGACCGTTGCATAGTAGAGCCGAATAAGCGAACTGCTATTCTCGGGACAGTAGATGTGACTCAGGTCGTGAATTGTGAAGATGAAGGGTGCGTCACAGAAAAGCGGAGTGTTGTAGCCCGGCGAAAAGAAAAGATCGTTGCAGGTTAGCTTACCGAGAGCACTGGTGAGATGCCAGGCATCCAGCGGCGCGGCTGGATTCGACGTTAGTGCGACGGGACGATAATCGAGGCCGGCGAGTACGTGTCGCGCAAAACGACCGATGCCATGATCTCCAATCCATCGTTGGTCGGCATAGATCACGGCGCAACGATCGCCAGGGCTGCGCCAGTGATGGCTAGTTGGGAAGTAATCTGGGTCCAGTCGCGAAGTCCGCGGATGAAGGCTCCGGTGGGAAGCTTGTAAGGAACAACAATCTGATCGCCCGGGTACACCCGGATACGATCGAATTTTGTTCCCGTGAAAAGGCCATTGACATTATTGGCTGCGACCACGACACCGTTTGCGCGCAGCACGAAGGCATGATGCATGTCCGACTGGGGTTTTCCCTTGCCGGCGATTTCGAGATACGCCCCGGCCGTACTACGAAGTTCATAAATGAACGAACCGGGATTGTATACATCTCCCACTACCGAGACAGTGGAAGGAGTATGAGGAATAGTAAGGCGGTCGCTGTCTTCCATCACCATATCGGGAAAATCGGTGAGGCTATTGTCTTTGGGCTTGACCGGGAGTGCAACGCGCCCGCTGGCTCGGGTACTACGGAGTTGGTCGATGATGGCTTGTTGCGCCGCGAGCAGTTGCGGCAGCTCACCGGGGCTGGTGGAAGCTGCTACCGACACGGCCGACTGCCGGATTTGTACCTCCATGGTGGCGGCCAACTGGTCCAGACTCTTTTGTTGGTCGACTCGCGCGCTTTCGCGGGTCAATTGAGAACCGTAAACATAGGCGTTGGGGGTCAGGCCACCCGCGCGTTGCAAAACAGAGCGGAGTGTTTCATCGGTTTCGAGTTTATAAACGCCGGGGCGCCGCACCTCGCCTTCGACAATCACATATTGTGAGCGTTCCGTTTGCGGGACGGTGATATCGCGCTGAGAAAAGATGGTTATGATATCGCCGGGCTGCAATTCCAAATTACTGGCTTCATCATGTTCAAGGATTGCCTTGCGCGGGCTCATCCACAGAAGCTTCGAAGAAAGATCGATAGGATTGACCCGCTGGATAATGGCATAATCCCAGTTAATCTCGGGGGCATAGCGACGCACATCCTCGGCAATGTCCCGGACAGTGTTTGGGTTGGGATTGTTAGGATTGCTGCTCGCCCCCTGAGGGGGTTGTTGATTTCCCGAAGGGGGATTGCCGGTTTTCGAAGAATCGGCAGTCGATGGATTTTGCTCGTTCTGCGCGTAGATCGCATCCGCCAGATTTGAAGAACCCGCTGCATCGGGTAAAGCTTCCGGCGTATTGGGATTCTGGGTCGATTCCGGAGCGCCAGGGATTGCAGTGCCGTTGGGCGCGATGCCATTCGTCGGTTCCTGATTCGGGGTGGAGCGGTTGTTCGGCGGCGGCGGCGCCTGAACCGGATATTCGGTCGCGCGGCCATTGACGATGGCGGCGCGATTGCGCCAGTAGCGGCGTGTGAGCAAGGCCTGTGCGTTAGGAATCAAGTCGCTGATCCGCATGCCCGGCTTCCAGGGATAGCGTCCTGGGTTGGCAACATTGCCACGCAAGGTCACGGTATCTTCGAAACGTGGAACAATGGAAAAAGCACGCACAATGTCACCATCCTGCAGCGGCAGCGCGCGGGATTGTGCGTCATAGGGGAACTCCAGCGTCTTACGGGCTTCGTGATCGACGAAGCGATCGATGGTGATCTTATTGGTATCGGCGACGGTGCTCAGGTCGCCAGCGATCTCAATCAAATCGTTCAGGGTGGAACTGTCCTTCATTTCGTAGATGGCGGGTGAGTTCACAGAGCCGGAGATCGCCACGAGTGGACCAACGTGGGGAATGTAAAGGACATCGCCGGGCAGTAAACGAACATCCTTTGACTTGTCACCGTTGATTAGAAGGTCATAGAAATCGAAATCGGTGATTGTGGCGCCATCGCGGCGGACCTGGACGTGGCGCAACGAGCCTTGGGGAGTAGGGCCGCCAGAAGCGAAAAAGGCATTGACCAGGGTGCTCAACGAACTGATGGTGTAGGTGCCCGGATAACGAGCATTGCCAACAACAATGATCTGGATGGATCGAAGCCGGCCGATGCTAGCCGTGACATTGAAGTTCTTAAATATTTTCGAAATCTCACTTTTCAAGTGTTGTTCCAGGTCGCCATAGTGAATGCCGGCAACAGAGACTTGTCCGACCTGCGGGATGTAGATTTGGCCAGAACGGTCCACGATGACTCGCAAGTTGGCTTCGACCTGGCCCCAGACCCTGATCTGCAATTCGTCGCCGGGACCGATGATGTAGTCGCTCGGAACCTGCATAAAATCGACCGGAGAGAACGTACTAGGAGCCTGGACGAACAACGATTGGCCGAACAATGGCAATGGCCGGCCCACGGTGTCGGCGACCATTTGTTCGAATTCGGTTTCCGGCCGAGTCGGCAACGGGCGGTGCCAAATTTGCGAGGGATTGAGCGGAGGCCGAGTCGGAGTGTATTGGTCTGGACTGAAGCCGTAAGGCGTGGTCAACACTGGCACGCGCATTGGGAAAGACGAGCCACCGACCGCTTGAGTGCTACTGGATCTTTGCTGCTGGGCGGAGTTGCATAGCGGCGTGCTGGCGATCGTCGGATCGGAACAATCCACGGATGTTCCTTGAGACGATGTGCCCTGAGATAGAGAATCATTGACAGCCTGCGAGAAACACAATCCAGTGGTGAAAACGATGAACCACACGAGCAGCTTCGACTTTTGCATGGTCAATTCAGAAATCCAGTAATCCCGAAGAGTGTAGGCTCAAACTCTGAATTGTACCAACTGGCCGATGCAATGATTCTTAAATGGTTGAGATTGCGCGGAGTTCTTGAAGCTTAACGCTCTTGATCCTCATTTAAGGGTACGCAATCTTCTCCTTACCCGGTAAGCTGGCACGTTTACAAATTATTACTAGTCATTTTCACCGTTTGAGGTATGATCTTGCGCTAACAGGAAGCCTGCCGCGATCTTGAGAGAGCAGACCTAGCTGTGGGCAGGCCTTCTCTTCGAGGGGGAAAACCAAAAAATGAGAGAATCGGCTGTGCTCCAGCCGTACCTTCTGTTCGCCGTGATAACTTTCCTCGGTTTTGCGGTTGCTTGCGGAGGCGGAACATTCAACGACCCGCCGGGTATAGCGAGCGCATCGGTCGCACCGACGGAGAATCCTTTGGTCGCCCAGTACACGCTGACCACAGCTCTCGGATGTTCCGGGCAAGTGATGGTCGAGTTTGGACCAGACACATCGTACGGGAGAAACACCGCGTGGTATCCCGTCTCAGCCACTCGTCAGGCCACCACTGTCTTGGTCGCTGGAATGAAAGCCTCCACAACATACCACATGCGCGCCCAAGCTCAGGCACTGTGCACAGGTGCAACCAACAGCTTCGTCACTGGCGACACGACATTCACTACCGGGCCGCTGCCTTCGACGCAGACGCCAACCGCGTCCTCGTCCCCGCAGTTTCCCGGAATCAGTGTCACACAGCCCACCCCAGGGCTTACGCCCTCCCCGGGCGTGGAATTGCTTAGCCTCACCTCTGCTGGCCCGCAAGCTGTGGTTACCGATCTTCAGGGCAACGTCATCTGGTATTGCCCCGGGAACGCGGAACCGGTCAAACCCTTGCAAAACGGGCACTTTGTCATCGTTCGCCCTACGGATTTGCAGGAAGTCGACCTGGCATGCAACGTTATTCGCGATGTTTCGTACACTCAAGTGAATCAATCGCTTCAAGCCAAGTCCTATGACTTTACTATCCCACCGCCGCTAGGACTGAACGGCGGGAACCCATTCCACCATGATGTATTGGTTTTGCCCAATGGCCACTGGATCGCGCTTTCTGAGATAGCGAAGAGCTTCACTGATTTGCCCGGTTACCCTGGAACCACCCAGGTCGTTGGTGACGCTGTGGTTGACATCGATCTGAACGGGAACGTGGCGTGGGCGTGGTCGTCCTTCGATCACCTGGACGTTAGTCGTTACCCTTATTTTGGATTGCCCGATTGGACGCACAGTAATGCCCTCGTTTACACGGCTGATGGCAATCTGCTCGTCTCAATGCGTAACCAAAGCTGGATTCTGAAGATTGATTACGCAAACGGGACCGGCTCCGGGAATGTTTTGTGGAAGCTGGGACAAGATGGAGACTTCACTCTGTTGGCCGGTAATTCGAGCGATTGGTTCTATGCACAACATTATCCGAACATTCTGAGCGTCAATGGTTCCCAGACCACCATGGCTGTCTACGACGATGGAAACGCCCGGATCCTCTCCGATGGACAGCCCTGCGGACCACCCGCACCACCAGCTCCGAATTGCTATACCCGCGCCACGATATTCCAAATGGATGAGAGTACAAATGTTGCCAGCTTGCAGTGGCAGTATCTCCCAGGCTTTTTTTCCTTTTGGGGCGGCAGTATCGATGTTTTGAGTAACGGTGATGTCGAGTTTGATAGTAGCGCGCCGTCCGACTTTGCAGGGTCGGTAATCATAGAGGCGTCCCAAACTGACAGCGCCCAGGTTGTCTGGCAGATGAACATCGCGGGTGGTTTGGGCATCGGCGCGTATCGGGGCTACCGCATACCAAGCCTTTATCCAGGAGTGACATGGCAGCAATGAAATTCGCGCCACTTTTCCTCTAGCGCTCCTCCATTCACGCACCTAGTGCAAAAACAGCGGCTGGGTCAAACTGCACCACGACCAGATCGTCTGGAAACTCGAGTTCATTCCGGTCACCGACAACCCGTATGGCGCCTATCGTGTGCCCAGTCTCTGTCGCCGCCGGGAAGCAGCGTAGTCACCGTGATGGCTTCTACAGGAGGTACTGGCGGAATCAACCACGCCGCTACCCTGACAGTCACCATCACCCAATGATGCTGAATAATCGCCAACAGGTAGGCGCCCTCGCGAGGCGATTGCTAAGAAATGCCTGGTCGTCGAGAATTCAAGACGCAGCTTCGGCTTCTTGCGAGGAGGGCAAAGTAGCGAGCGGTCCTGCTAAGACCTCTTTGGTTAGTTGCTCCACTTTCGAGGCCAGTTGCGGCAGGCGCCCGGCCACACTCTCCGACAACTCCTCCCCATGTTCAAAGCACTCACCGGTAAGACTTACGCAGAACGCTTGTGGAGTCGCCCCATAGAGCCGACCGGCCACACCGAGGAGTTCGGCGGGCGTGAGCTGGTGGCTGAACTGTGCTTTCGCCGGCGGCGGTGTAAGCTGACGGCAGTGCAGTTCCCCCGGCTCGCCGTCGCAACTCGCATCCACAAAGATCACGGTGTTGGCGTGGCTGATGGATTCAGCCACCTCCGGCAGGAGCTGGGTCAACTGCAAGATTTCAACTTCGGGCGATGCCAATCTCTGGCGCAGGTCGCCAGCGACAATCCAACCCACGCCGTCGTCGCTGCGCAACCGATTGCCGTAGGCGACAATGAGCACTCGAGGCATTAAGTTGGCGATTCTGCTCTCTACGTTACTCGATCCGCGTTACCCAGTCTGCATTACCCCGTCCGCTCAACCTGGTCCAGTAGTTCGCCGCTGGGGCTGAGTAGTTCAACGCGAAGGGCCATCTGGCCGAGCGCGTGGGTGGAGCAGCTCAGGCAGGGATCGTAGGTGCGAATCACCGCCTCCACGCGGTTCAGCATTCCGGGTGTCAGGTGATTTCCGCGGACGAAATGCTTGGCTACCTGCAGAATGCTGCGGTTCATCGCGAGATTGTTGTGTCCGGTAGCGATGACCAGGTTGCACCAGCGAATCAGGCCCTGCTCGTCAATTTTGTAGTGATGAAACAGAGTTCCGCGGGGAGCTTCGCAGGCGCCGACGCCTTCGAGCGCATTGGGCCGCGCGACCGCGCGCACCCGCGGGGAAAGAATTTCGGAATCGTTCAGCACCTGCTCCATGCGCTCCACGCAATACAGCATCTCGACCAGGCGCGCGTGGTGATAGTGGAAGGAGCTGAGAACCGCGGTGCGTTGCAGCTCATGGAACTCGGCGAGCTCCTGATCGGCGCGCGGCGTACCGCAGCGATCGGCGACATTCAACCGGGCCAGCGGCCCCACGCGGTAAATGCCGTCGGGGAATCCCACCGGTTTGTAATACGTCGACTTCATGTAGCTCCAGGGCTCGACCTTTTCTCCGATGTAGTCGAAATAACGCGTAGGATCGAGAGCATCGGCCACGACCTTGCCGGCGGCGTCAATGATTCGGATTTTGCCGTCGTAGAAGGTGAGTCCGTTGTCCTGCTTCACAATGCCCATGAACATGGTGGGGAAATTGCCGAAGCTGGCGATTTCCTCACGGAAATGCTCCATCCGTCCCTTGAACCACTCGAGAGTTCGCTCCACGATACGAAGTGCGTCCGGGATGGCGGAGAGAATGGCGTCGCGGTTCGTCTCGGTTAGCGGCTCGCTCACGCCGCCGGGGACGATCCACGCGGGATGGATCCGCTTGCCTCCCAGCCGCTCGATAATTTCCTGTCCGAATTGCCGCAGGCGGATTCCGTCACGCGCCAGCTCCGGATTCTCCTCGGCGACGCCGAAAATATTGCTCTTGCCGGGATCGGCGTCCATGCCCAATAACAGGTCCGGAGAGGAGAGATGAAAAAGGCTCAGCGCGTGGGATTGCACGACCTGGGCCAGTCCGAAGATGCGGCGCAGCTTTTCCGCGGTGGGCGGGATTCTTACGGCTAACAGCGCGTCGCAGGCCTTAGCGGATGCGATGAGGTGGCTAACCGGACAGATGCCGCAGATGCGCGCCATGAGCGAGGGCATCTCGTAAAACGGACGGCCTTCGCAGAATTTTTCAAAGCCGCGGAACTGCGTGACGTGAAAGCGCGCCTCCTCGACCGCCCCGTCTTCATCAAGGTGCAATGTGATTTTAGAGTGACCTTCGATACGAGTAACCGGGTCGATGATGATCGTCTTACCCTGCTTCACAGCTTCACCCACGGTTTTCGACTGTTCACGATTTCAAACTCGCTTGCGGTCCTAAGACCGGTTATGAACCAAAACGCGTTTTCATGCTCACCTGAGGCTGCCGGCCGTCCAGCAACTCCGTGAGCACGTAAAAGATCGTGTCGGCCGATGGCGGACAGCCGGGTACGAACACATCGACCGCAACGACCTCATGAATCGGGCGCGAATTAGAAAGCAGCGCGGGCACGATCTGGTTGGGAATGCCCGGGTCGAAAGTTACATTCTCCCGATAGGCCCGGTCATACACCGCCTTCACCCCGAAGGAATTTCTCATGCCTGGCACGTTGGCGGTCACGGCGCAATCACCCAGTGAAATCAGCGTGGTTGTCCGCTGCCGCACGATTTGGATTTTGTGCAGATCTTCCTCGCTGCTGACTGCTCCCTCCACCAGCGCGAGGTCCACATTCTCGGGAAATTCTTTCGCGTCCACCAGCGGGCTGTAGACTAGATCGACGCGGGCGGCCAGCGCGAGCAGGCGTTCGTCCATGTCAAGGAACGCCATATGACAGCCAGAGCAGCCATCCAGCCAAACCGTTGCCAGTCGCTTTTTATCCATGCAAGCCACTTCCTTGCAAGCCGCTCATTCGTTTTCCTCCCGCATCAGGGTGAGGTAAGGCAGAAACTGGCGGCGCTTCAGCATCTCCGCCACCGAGCGGCCTTTCTCGAACAGCGCGCCCGTGGGGCAGACGTGCACACACTTTCCGCAGCTGGTGCAGGTCTCCGACGAGCCCCAGGGTTCGTTCAAATCGGTTATGACTTTGGCGTCGATGCCCCGGCCCATCACATCCCAGGTATGCGCGCCTTCAATTTCATCGCACACCCGCACGCAGCGCATGCACAGAATGCAGCGGTTGTGATCGATGACGAAGCGGTCGTGCGAGGCATCGACCTCCATTTTCGGATAGCGGTAGGGAAAGTGAACGTGCGTGATCTCTAGCTTTTGCGCCAGCCTCTGCATTTCACAGTGGCCGTTCGAAACGCAGACCGAGCAAATGTGATTGCGCTCGGCGAAGAGCAGTTCCAGGATCATCCTGCGGTATTTTTGCAGGCGCTCGGAGTTGGTGGTCACCTCCATGCCCTCTTCCACCGCTGTAACGCAGGCCGGAAGCAACCGGTTCTGTCCCTTGACTTCCACCAGGCACATGCGGCAGGCTCCCATGTCGGTGAGACCATCCATCTCACAGAGGCGAGGAACGAAGATTCCGTTCTGGCGAGCCACATCGAGAATGGTTTCATCCTGGCGGCCGCTCAGGTCCCGGCCATCGATCTTCAGCGTCTTGACGCTCGCGGTCGGACTCATTCCGGCTCTCCGTTCTGCTGCTGGCCGCAGACTCCGGCCGGACATTTATGGTCATCGATGTGCGCGCGATATTCCTCGCCAAAGGAACGCAGCGTGCTCACCACTGGATTGGGCGCCGACTGTCCCAGGCCGCACAGGCTGGTGTGCTTCAGCAGGTCGCAGAGCTCTTCCAGCATGCTCATATCCTGCGGGGTGGCGCTCATGGTGCTGATGGAGGTGAGTATGCGGTGCATCTGGTAGGTGCCGACGCGGCACGGGATGCACTTGCCGCAGGATTCGGTCATGCAGAAATCCATGAAATATTTGGCGACATCCACCATGCAGGAACTCTCGTCCATGACGATCATTCCGCCCGAGCCCATGATTGAGCCGGCGCGCGCCAGCGACTCGTAATCCACCGGCATGTCGAGGCAGGATTCAGGCAGGCAGCCGCCGGAGGGGCCACCGGTTTGCACGGCTTTGAATTTGCGCCCCTGGGGAATGCCGCCGCCGATTTCAAAGACCATCTCGCGCAAGCTGATTCCCATCGGAACTTCCACCAGGCCCGTGTTCTGCACGCTTCCGGCGAGCGCGAATACTTTCGTGCCTTTGCTTTTTTCGGTACCGATCTGCGCGTACCAATCCCCGCCGTTGCGAATGATGGGCGCGATGTTGGCGTAGGTTTCGACGTTGTTAATCAGCGTAGGCTGGCCAAACAGGCCTTCCATTGCAGGATAAGGCGGACGCGGGCGCGGAGTTCCGCGCTTGCCTTCCACCGACGCGATGAGGGCAGTTTCTTCTCCGCAGACGAACGCGCCTGCGCCCAGCCGGAGGTCAAGGCGCAAGCTGAAGCGCGTGCCACAGATATTTGCGCCCAGCAGGCCGGCGCGCTCCGCCTGCCGAATCGCATTCCGCAAGCGCTTGATGGCCAGCGGATATTCGGCGCGCACGTAAATGTATCCTTCCGATGCACCCACGGCATAGGCAGCGATCAGCATGCCTTCGAGGACGCGGTGCGGATCGCTCTCCAGCACGCTGCGATCCATGAAGGCGCCAGGATCGCCCTCATCGGCATTGCAGATGACATACTTCTGTGTGCCTACGGATTTCGATACCGTGCTCCACTTCAGACCGGTGGGGTAGCCCGCGCCGCCGCGGCCGCGCAAGCCGCTCTTGGTGACCTGCTCGACGACTTCGCGGGGCGACATTTCTGTGACCGCTTTGATCAGAGCGGTATAACCCTCGGCCGCGATGTAGTCCTCGATCCGCTCGGGATCGATGACGCCACAGTTCTCCAGCACAATCTTTTTTTGACGCTGGAAGAATGGAACATTTGTGGGGCAAATTAGGTTGTCGACTGCCGCTCCTTCCAGGCTGTCGAGAACCGCCGCGGCGTCGCTGGCGGCCACATGCTGGTACAGGACGCCGCTGCTCGTGGAAACCAGCGGACCCTCCGCGCACAGCCCCATACAGCCTACGCCCTTCACCCGGCAGCGTTGTTTCGTGCCCCGACGCTCGACTTCCTGATCCAGCGCATCCTTCACGCTTTGGCTCTGGCAGGAGATACACCCGGCGGCGACACACACTCGCACCTGTTGTGGAAACTGGTTTTGCGCTTCGCGTTCAGTTTCGGCGATCTGGTCAAGCTCTTCAGGAGTCATGTTCTTCCACGGCGATGCTCTTCCAAATCATGGACGGGCCCATTGTTTCAGCCGCTGCTGCAGGCCGGGCACACTTACTTTTCCGGCAACTTCCTGGTCATACACCACGGCCGGCGCCAGCCCACAAGAGCCCAGGCAGCGCGCGGTCAAAAGCGAAACCTTTTTGTCGGACGTCGTCTCACCGGCAACGATACCCAAGTCGTGTTCGACGGCGTGCAGCAACTGCGGCGCGCCCTTGATGTAGCAAGCTGTTCCCATGCAAATCACGCAGGTGTGTTCGCCCGCCGGCTTGAGAGTAAAGAAGTGATAGAAGGTTGCGACGCCGTACGCTCGGCTCAAGGGAACGCGCAACGACATCGCGACATAACGCAAGGCGGGAACATCCAGATAGCCGAATGCTTCCTGCACGGTGTGCAGGGTTTCAATCAGGCCGCGTGACTGCTGACCCTGGCGGCGCATGGTTGCATCCACCAGCTTCCAGCGTTTGTCCTGATTGGGTGGCGCTGGCTTCGATACATATGAGGGCATACTCGCTTTCTATAGTCCGGGGTGACCGTCCCGGCGGTTCGATCATAGGTATGCAAAGTTGTTATTGCGATCGACATATTTATGCACAGTTGATTCTAGTCCCGCACAGGAGTCATCGGCGCAAGTTTTTTTGATTTTGAGCAAGCGAGAGCGCAGTGTGTTCCAATTCGGGGCATGATTCTATTTGGCCGTCCGAGGAACGCGCTAGGCACTTTCGTGCGGTTGACTGCGCCCGCGAGGTCGCGTGCAAATAGACAAGGACGCGGCTCGCGGGAAGAACTTCGCGGTTGTCCTATTCTTCACTTTAGATTTTGAACTGACTATTCTTCTTTTTTCTCCGGCTCTTGCGGCAGAGCTTTTTCAATCGGCTTGCGGGGGAGCATCTGGTCGCGCATGGCCGCATAGTAAACAAAGCCTGCAACAATCACCGCCATCTGTTTCAAATCGTCGGGCTGCAGGCGGTCGTACACATCCATGTTGGAATGATGTGTGCGCGTTTCGTATTCGATAGGATCCTGAATGAACTGAAATCCCGGAATGCCGACTGCGTCGAAGGACAGATGATCGGTGCCGCCGGTGTTGCGCATGGTGAGCGTGGTCATGCCGAGATCCTTGAAGGGTTTCATCCAGGCTTCGAAGATGGGCGCGACGGCTTCGTTCTCCTGAAGATAAACACCGCGAATCTTACCCGTGCCGTTGTCGACGTTGAAATAGGCGGAGACTTTCGCCTGCTCCGGCTTTACCGTAACCTCTCCAGCCTCGCGGCGCAGGAGCGTTGGCATGCCTTTCATCAAGGGGTCGTCCATGGGCGGGCGGGAGCCGAAATGGTTCTGAACATAGCCCTGCGAGCCGAGAAGCCCTTGTTCTTCGCCGCTCCAGAGGCCGATGCGGATGGTGCGGCGCGGCTGGATATTGAGCGCTTTCAGAATACGGACAGCCTCCATCATGACGATGGTTCCGGCGCCGTTGTCGGTGGCTCCCGTACCGGCGTGCCAGGAGTCGAGGTGTGCGCCCAGCATCACGAGCTCATCTTTCTTGTCGGTGCCGGGAATCTCGGCGATGGTGTCGTACTGCATGGGATCGTCGTCGTAGAAAGTGTTGGTGACGTTCAGCTCGAGAGAGACATCTTTCTTTTGCTGCAGCAGCCGCGCGATGCGAGTCCAGTGCTCGATCGCCATGGTGAGTTGAGGGACGGTGGTGGTCTCTCCAGTTTTGTAGGATCCGCCTGACTGCACAAACACAGTTCCGCCGCCGGAAGTTTGGCGGCTGTGATCGATGACGGCCAGAACTTTCTCTTCGGCGAAGAATTGGTTCAAGTCCCTAATGAACTGCATGCGCTTGACGTAAGTGGCCATGGTGAAGGCTGGATGGTCGGGAGGAATTTGATAGTCGGATGCCTTGGAGAGATCTTCGTCGCTGTCGCGTTTGTACGGTGCTTCGGTGATCGGCTTCACCTCCGGATCATCGCCCAGGATGACGATCATGCCGGCGAGCTTGCCTTTGTATTTGTCGAAGTCTTTTTTGTCGGTAATGGTGGCGCGGATGCACTTGCCCTGCACCACACCGTTCGTCCCCGGAGTCCAAGCCTTGGGATAGGCAAGAAGCGTCACAACATCGGGCGAGGTCAGGCGCACGTTGACGTATTGGTTGGCCCAGCCGCGGCCGAACGGCCCCCAGGGTTCAAGATGATCGTTGGATAAGCCCATCGCCGTGAACTGGTCGCGCGTCCATTCGTTCGCACGCTTCATGTTGGGAGAGCCGGTGAGGCGTTCGCCGATGGAGTCCATCAATCCGGTGGCGTATTCCATGACTCTCGAATTGTGGAAGCCTTCGTAGCGGATGCGGCCGGTGGTCTCGAGATCAACTTTCTCCTGCGACCACGAAGTCGCAACCGATGCCATCACGAACAGAAGGCACACCAGACGCACGAACTTCTTCATGAAGAGCTCCTGAGGGAAAGATCAAACGGGCGATTATACAGGCGCGTTTCGCGAGCGGCGCGGAGTGATTTGTAAAGTTACTTCAAGCGGCAGCGTTGTTCTTGAAAGTACGTTGTCAGAAGCGGCACGAGTCTGACGCTGAAGCAGCATTGCCTGGTTAGGCTGCCGGCACTGGCAGGTAATTCAACAGGTCAAGAAAAGGCGGCGCGATGCCCTGCGTTCTCAGAAGCACGCTGATCTGTGCCACATGTCGCGCTTCATGAATCATCACATTCCACAACAGGCCATCCACCGTGTACCTCTTCCCCGGCCTGTCGTGCACCGTCACAATCCGTCTCAGTTCATCGTCTGTGAGCGTGGGGATGTAGGTGAGGGTGCTCTGCTCTACCGCCCGCCAGTAGTCCAGCAGTGTTTCGAGTAGGAAGCCAGCAAAAATAGGTCCTCCCTGGGTATCGTTCAAGGCTGGAATGGTTTGCCGCACCGGCGTTTGGCGCAGGATCTCTTCTTGAAGCCAGAAGTCCTCAGCTGCGGGTATGTGAAACAACAGATCCTTGATGCAGTGAAACCGACTACCGTTCAGCAACGGACGGGATAAAATCTCGTCCGGCACAGCCTCCAGCGTCACCCACAAGTCTCGGCGTGCGCGAACCAGGTAATCGTAGGTTTCACGAATGTTCATTCGTCCCTCCCGCAAGGCTCGCTAACAACATACTTCGCTACTCTCGCGAAATCCAACAAACTCATGTTCCCTTATTTTTTCTCTCCGGAATTTTCGGCAGCAGGAACGGCTCCTGTTTCCCCTGGCTTTTTCTCTTCACTTCCGGCGGGAGGCTTGGCATCTTCCTCGTCGCCGCCTTTTATGACGTGTTGCACGACCAGAGAGATGCGGCGGTTGGAGGAATCGAAGGGATTGTCCGGCTTACGAAGACGCTGATCGGCGAAGCCGCGAACCTGGGTGACTTGACCTGATCCGACGCCGTTGGCCTGCATGAGGCGGCGAGCGGCGTTGGCGCGGTCGCTGGAAAGCTCCCAGTTGCTGTAGCTTCCCGTCGTGGCGTAGGGCTTGGAGTCCGTATGGCCTTCGATGGAAATTTTGTTGGGAAGCTTCCCGAGTTCCTGGGCTAACGTGATCAGCAAGTCGCGGCCATCGGCGTTGAGTTGCGGACTTCCACTGTCAAAGAAAGTTCCGGAGGCGGATTCCATCAGTTCGATACGCAGGCCTTCGCTGGTCACCGTCATTTCCACGTGGCTTTTGAGTTTATCGAAGTCGTCCATCTGTCGGATCTTCTGTTCCAGCTGATCCTTCAGCTTTGGCATGTTGTCTTTGGTGAGGGTGAAATTCTCGCCCGCCCCCGCGAGGCTCGATCCTTTCTTGGAAGCGGTTCCCATAGGATCGCGGAAATAGCCGCCGACTGCCTCCTGTACGGGCTTGCTGCTGCTGAGCAGCCACAGAACGATGAACAAAGACATCATCGCGGTCACGAAATCGGCATACGCGACTTTCCAGGCGCCACCGTGGTGGCCACCGTGGCCGCCTTTTTTCTTCAGGATGATGATGGGACGTGTCTTGTCCATAAGAGTCGCGAGGCTGATTTATCCGGATGAGGTTGCGGCGGCTGCCGCGCCGTCGTCCGTCGCAGCCCGGTTACGGCAGGCGGATTCCACCTCTTTGAACGAAGGCCGCACATGCCCCGGCACCGCGCGCCGCGCGACTTCTACCGCCATGATGGGAGCGGTGCCCTTCAAAAAAGAAACAATAAGGACGCGCAACACATATAGGTAGGCATGCTCGTCGTCGGCGAGTTTAACCATATTGGCGGCGATGGGACCGACCAGGCCGTAGCATAAAAGGATGCCGAGAAAAGTCCCCACCAGGGCGGCTGCAACCTTTTTTCCGATTTCTTCGGGAGGGCCGCCGAGCGCTCCCATCGTGATCACGATACCCAATACCGCCGCCACAATTCCCAGGCCCGGCAAGGAATCAGCCATGCTGCTAAGGGCGGCGGTGGGCTGGGCGGCTTGATGATGGTGAACTTCCAAATCGAGGTCCAGCATCTGGTCCAGATCGAAGGCGTCCACGCCGGTGATGGCCATCCGTAGTGAATCGCAAACGAAGTCGCGAGCGTGATGGCCTTTGAGCACCGCCGGGCCTTTGGAGAAGACGGGGCTTTTCTCCGGCTCTTCTACATCGTTTTCCAGCGCCATCAATCCGTCTTTGCGGGCCTTGTTCAGCAATTCATACATCATCTTCAACGAATCGATGTAGGCCTGCTTGGTATATTTCGATCCGCCAAACACGCCGCCGATGCCTCCGGCAATCTGCTTGAGAATGTGGATTGGATTTGCGATCAGGACGGTGCCGAGTGCCGCTCCGCCGATGGTGACCAGTTCGGCCGGCTGCAGCAGCACGCGGAGGTTGCCGTGCTCCATGAGAAAGCCGCCGATCACGCAGCCGAAAACAACGATGATGCCGATAATCGCAAACATGTTTCGTCTTTACACTCAACTCGTCGAAGAGGGATTGGGACGTGCAGCCGCGACAGCGCCGCTGCGCGAGTTTGTCCCTTCAGTTCCACCCAGAGCGCCCTCCGCCCTCAGCAAAAGGGACTCGACGCTATCGCCCAACAAAGCTGCCGTGCTTCCGATCAGGATTGCTACTGACAATTCCTCTCCCCACCATTCGATGGTGGCGCGCGCCGCCATCCTGAGAATGCGCTCGCCTACGGCCTGCAGTGCTTCGGTTCCGCAGCCACTCAAGATCACAAGAAAGCGGTCTTCGCTCCAGCGGCCGACGAAATCCGTAGGCCACACGGTGTTCCTCAACGTGCGGCCCAGGACCCGCAGCATGGACGAGGCCGCCTCCTGTCCGTACCTGGCGCGGAATTGGCCGAGTTCATGCACCTCCAGACAGATCACACCGAATGGAATTTGCAACTCCGCGAATGTCCCCAGCATTTCCCGCAGGTGGGACTGCATAATGGCGCGATTGGGCAATTCGGTCGCGGAATCGATACAGCCCCGTTCTTTCATGCTGCGCTCGTTGGGATTGGGACCGTTAACGGCAAACTCGTTCTCAAAGGTCTGGATAATGCCGATGATGGAGCCATGCTCATCCCGCAGCGGTATGGCCCAGGTGTGCACGGGAGACAGATATCCCGATCGGTGATGAATGAAACTCATGCTTTCCACGGGCTTGGCATCATGTAACGCGGCCGTCACCGGAGAATTCCCGGAGCACATCTCAGAGCTGGTTTGCTTGCAAGGCAGAAAAATGTTTTCCTCGCAGGAGTGGCCTAGGACATCGATTCGCGGATAGCCTGTGATCTGTTCCGCGCCGTCGCTCCAGAAAACAATTTTCTTGCGCAGATCCAGCACGCTCACTCCGATTTGCAGGGCATCGAGGATGTCGCGGTAAGTCTTGGGATCTTTGAAAGGCGGCATGGCAGCTGGGCAACGGTGGTTGCTGATCTATCCATCGGCGGGAAAACTCTCCGGCTTCAGGCCATGGGCGCTTGCCGGTAACCGCCGGGAATTATGCCGAGGCGCAATTTAGTTGCATAGCACTTTCGTGGTGGTGGGAGTAACACGGGAGTGCCATTTGCTGAGATTTATTGCGAGTTTAGCTTTAAAGGTGAGCAGTTCTGGGGGAGGGCTGCCCGGGCGCCCTGATCTCGCAAGAGGTCAGGGCGTTCGTTATTTTGGAGGGAAAATCGAGAGGGCTGCCCGGGAATAGGTCTTAGGTGTTAGGTGTTAGGTCCTGGGCCGAAGACCTAAGACCTATCACCTATGACCCTTCGAGCGGCTGCCGAAATCAGTTGGTGGAAATCGTGAAGTTGACGGTAATCTTCGCCTCGGTTTCGACCGCGTCACGGCCTTGAAGGTGCGGCTTGAAATGCCATTGACGGACCGCGTCTTCGGCTGCGGAGGCGAGGATATGCGGGCCGCTGACCACACGCAGATTCTGGATGATTCCATCTTTCCCAATCAGCGCCCTTAGAATTACCGAGCCCTGCACCTTCATCTGCCGCGCCAGCAGCGGATAGCTGGGCTTCACCGAGCTGGTCACAATCGCGGACGTACCAGCGGACATCTGCACCCGCTCCTCGGCATTACTGGTGACATTGGCTGCGGTCTGGGTTTCGGCGGTTGCTTCCGGTGCCGGTTGAGCGGGACTGCCTGGCTGCAAATCCACGTGCAGGGAATTGCTGCCGGGCCGGATCACGCGATGCGTGTCGCCGGCCACCACTTCCACTTCGAGCGGAGGCAGGACCGTGCGGCTCACAACCGGCGAAGGAGGCTCTGCATCCTGGTCGGCTGCAGTGTCTGCGGCTTCCGCTTTGGTTGCAGCATGCAGGGCTTTGTGGTGAAGCTTCGCGGGCGCCTCTAATGGCGCGGCAACGACCGGTTGTCGCGCGGGCGCAGCGTTCCCGACGGGAGAGGTCTCGGCCGGCTGGTCAGAATCCACGTCTGGAGAATCGGGAAACCAAAAATCGCGATCGTGCCAGAGCACGATACCCAATGCCAGCACCAGCAAACACAAGGAGCCCACCATCAACTCCCGCTGCCTGTGATCCTCCCCGACAACTTTTGGCCGTTCTGGCATCAATGTGCCGTCGGTTTTCGGCGCGATCGCCTTCGACTCGACGGTCTTGAGCACGATAGTCCTCAGAATCGACATGTTGGAACCAAGGCTTTCGCATGCTGGCCGCGGGTTCAGAGGTGCCGAACCGGGGCCGGTCTCGGGGAGGTTACTCCCGCTAGTATGCCTCGAAATCGTCCTAAAGGCTAGCAAAAGCTGCGGCCCGAAGGACGAATACGCGCTATGATTTCGGACAGGTGTGGGGGCGTAACTTTCCGAGGTCTGGCGAATCCCATGGTTGCACAGTGAGATACACGGTGAAGGCCGTTCCATGAAGAACAACGATCTCAAAATGAACGAAAAGCAGTTCAGGCGGGTCAGTCGCCGGGAACTGCTCAAATTGACCCCGGTGCTGGCGCTGGGTGCCTTCGCCGTCCCGAAGTGGCAGGAAGGGTTACTAAAGAAAGGGCTGGGTTTCAGCGACTGGGCCTCGGCCCGGCTGTTCCGTCCCGGCCATATGGCGACAACCTTCTCCAACTCTGACCTCACTCCGTTCGCGAAGTTTCCCATTAACGGCTATGACGTGGACGATCCCGGCGTGATCTTCGAGAACTGGACGCTGACCGTGAGCGGGGCTGTGCAGAAGCCGGGAGAATATACGCTGGCGCAGGTGCAGGCTTTGCCGCGGTTTCGCCAGAACACCCGTCACGTTTGCGTGGAAGGATGGGACGTGATTGGACGCTTCGGCGGCGCAAGGCTTTCGGACTTCTTGCAGTTGGTGGGCGCCGATCCCACGGCAAAGTTCATCACGGTCAATTGCGCCGACGACTATTACGAATCGCTCGACATGGCGACCGCGCTGCATCCCCAGACTCTGCTCTGCTATGAGATGTACGAGCAGCCACTGACGCGCGAGCATGGTGCTCCGCTGCGTTTGCAGATTCCCACCAAGGTCGGCTACAAGCAGGCCAAATATCTGACGGATTTGAAAGTGGCGCACGTGCTGGATCGGGTTGGGTATTGGGAGGACCAGGGATACTCGTGGTTCTACGGGTTGTGAAGAGTTGCAAGGCGGGGCGGAGGCCAGAAGATGAGCGGTTCGGTAATCGAAATCATTCAGGGCAAGGCAAAACCCAAAGGCGACGACAGGGATAAGAGCGGCGACAAGGATGATAAGCACAAAGAGAAAGCCCAAGCCGGCGCGACAGAGGACAAGGTCGAACCTCCGGCTGGAGAGCAGACAGTCGCCGAGGGTCGGGCCAGCCAGCCTGAAGTTTGCGACGGAGATGTAAAAGAAGAAGCCATCGACGATGAACCTGTTGTGATCGGCCGTGCCGTTTATGAGCATCCCTTCATTGTGCGTCTCTGCCATTGGATGAATGCCGTTGCGCTTTTCGTGATGGTGGGAAGTGGCCTGCAGATTTTCCGGGCCTTTCCCAGCTTCGGCGCGAAGATTCCACAGAAGGACTTGCTGCACTGGCCCAAGGCATTCGCCATCGGCGGATGGCTGGGCGGAGCGTTGCAGTGGCACCTTACGTTCGTGTGGATCTACCTTGGGACCGGTCTTTTGTATCTGGGTTACCAATTATTCAGCGGCAATTACTGTCAGGTTTTGTTCATGCCTCGTGATATTCCCGGCGTGTGGCCCATGGTGCGGCACTATTTCTTCTTTGGTCCCAAGCCGCCGGTGCGCGAGGCTTACAACCCGCTGCAGAAGCATGCATACACGACGGTGATCGGGCTGGGAGTTCTTTCCGTGCTCACCGGTTTCGTGGTGTGGAAGCCGATTCAGTTTTCCTGGCTGGGCTGGATGATGGGCGGATTTCACTATGCCCGCATCTGGCACTTCGCGGTGATGTGGGCGATTTTGTTTTTTGTACTCGGGCATCTCGTGATGGTCATCCTGCATGGATGGAATAACTTCTTATCGATGCTGACGGGTTGGAAGAAAGATCCCGAATACTGAGGTGAAGGTCTTAGGTTTTAGGTCGTGGGTATTAGGAAGACCCAGTACGTGACGCCTAAGACCCGAGACCTAAGGACCTGAGTCCCAAGTCCTAAAACGCACGCGCAAGGATTCTGAGGCCGATGTCCGAACCACAAATTGCGTTGAACAATCCGGCGCTGGCGAGCGGCACGCGCGAGCAAGATCTCATTTTAAGCGTGCAGCGTGGCCAGCACGAATTGTTCTACGAGTTGGTCCGGCCCTACGAACGGCGAGTGTATGCCGCGGCTCTGGCCATCCTGCGCAACGAGCAAGATGCCGAGGACACGGCCCAGGAGGCGATGCTGAAGGCGTTTGCGAATATCCGGCAATTTCGCGCCGAGGCTCGCTTCAGCACGTGGCTGATCCAGATCACGGTGAACGAGGCCCTGATGCGCCGGCGAAGGGAGCGAACTGTGCCCATGGAAGGCATCGACGACCGTCGGGAACAAGAAAGCGACTATGCGCCGCGGGATTTCGCCGACTGG
>Ga0074045_10000153_pt1 | contig 62274 bp, 50 predicted proteins | sample BogForMeECP23OM2_FD_94442 | JGI IMG/M metagenome (GOLD analysis project Ga0074045, IMG submission 94442) | Bog forest soil microbial communities from Calvert Island, British Columbia, Canada - Bog Forest MetaG ECP23OM2 | ecosystem: Environmental > Terrestrial > Soil > Wetlands ... | reverse complement strand
ACCATCCACCGCCGCCGGCTGCGGCTGCGGTTGCGGTTGCGCCAGCGCCGGCGGAACTGCCAGTGCCACGACGGCTCCGGCCATCATGGCCGCCAGCACCAGACTCCTACTTCCTATATACTGCTTCACGATTGACAGAACCTCTCTTGGAGCGCACGCAAGCGGGCGGCGCAACGGAAATTCTCAACATACCAGTACAATGCCATTCACCACAGTCGTAGCGCAGGCTTTCCAGCCTGCTGAGCCGAGAATCGTCTCGGCTTTCCCTAGTCGCCGTTTGAGTGAACGGCATCGCACCCGACCTTGATTTTACTCGATGTCAGTTCCGTTTATAGAGAAGGAGAAAGGCGCGGCAGCCGCTCGACCATTGGCGCTACCTGTGCGATACTACCGGGAGCAGGAATCAAGCGCGCCGAAGGAACATGACAATTATGACAATGAAAAAGCTGCTCGCACTCATCCTGGCAGCAATCCCCGCGCTCGCCGCGGAAGGCTACCACGTTCTGAACAAGATCAAGATCGGCGGCACCGGCGGCTGGGACTACGTAACTGCCGACGGCGCCAATCACCGGCTCTACGTCTCTCATGGCACCAGCGTCGCGATTGTAAATACCGAAACCGCCGCCGTGCTGGGATCCGTCACGGACCTGCACGGCGTGCACGGCATCGCGGTCGCCCCCGAACTCAACAAGGGGTTCATCAGCAACGGCCAATCCAACTCGGTGACGGTCTTCGATCTCGGCACTTTCGCCAAGACCGCCGAAATCCCAGCCGGTCAGAATCCCGACGCCATTTGCTATGAGCCGAACACGCAGCGCGTGTTTACTTTCAACGGCCGCTCCGGCGACTCGACCGCGATTGACGCCAAATCGAATGCCGTGGTGGCGACATTCCCTGTCGGCCCGAAGCCGGAGTTCTGCGCCGTGGCAGGCGATGGCAAGCTCTATGCCAACTTGGAAAACACTTCGGAGCTGATCGAGATCGACGCCGCCAAGCCGGCAGTTCTGCGCACCGCCAAGCTCGACCCGTGCGACGGCCCCTCCGGCCTCGCGATCGACACCAAGGATGGCGTGTTGTTTTCCGTCTGCGGCAATAAGACGATGGCCGTGACCGACATCAAGCAGATGAAAGTGATCGCTACCCCTGCGATCGGCCAGGGCCCCGATGCCGCGGGCTACGATCCCGGCACGGGCCTGGCTTTCAGCTCAAACGGCCGCGACGGCACGCTGACGCTGGTCAAGCTGGCCGCCGGCAACTGGCAGCCCGTCGACACCGTCACCACCGAACCGGGCGCGCGCACGATGGCAGTGGACACCGTGACCCACAAGATCTACCTGCTGACCGCCGAATTCGGTCCAATGCCTGCGGCCCAGCCTGGCCAGCGCGTCCGCCCGCCAATTGTGCCGGACACGTTTCACGTGCTGGTGGTTGGCAAATAGAGAACAGTCGCAGCAAGACCAGCGGCGCAGGCGCCCTTGTCCGCGCCGCGCGGCGAGGTTCGATGCGACCGCACCATCAGTGATGACCCAGCGTGCGGCGGATTGGCCTGAACCCACCGCGTCGGTCGCGAGCCAGTTCGGCCTGATGGTGAGAATGGGACTTACCAGGAGTGATATGGCGCGCCAACGCCGAAGCGCCGCCTTTTCAGGAACCTAACGCGCTTCTGGGGAGTAATCCGTACTGGCGCGCTCATCTGTTTGAGTCCCCATCAGTTCCACTTCCGTTTAGCAGGAGCCAGAGCTTGCATATCTCGTCTGCGACGTGCCGCGGCGATCACCAGGCCCCGGTTTCGGAGCGCACGAGGTGAAATTGCGGTACTCTACCGAGCATGGTGAGGCTCCTGTTCGCGTTTGTTCTGCTTCCGGTGCTGGGGCTACCGCAGGTCCGGATCGTGAGAGCCGGCGATTGGGAAATTCCTGGCGTTCACCACACGCGGGTCGAAGGCCGCGTGGTGAATCCGCACGGCGCGGCGATGGCCGGCGCCACTGTGCGGTTGGTCGCTGCGCCATTCACCTCGACTGCGCTCTACGAAGCGCGCACCGGCCCGCGCGGCGATTTCGCGTTTTCAGACGTGAGCTATGACGGCGACCTGCAAGGCGTGGTCGATCCACCGGCGGAATGGCTGCCCGCGACATTCCCTATCGCGGAAGTGAGCGGCCTCTTCCAGGGTGGTGAGATCCGGCTCCAGCCCAGTGCGGCGGTGCGTCTGGTGGTCGAAACATCTCCGGGGCAAGTATTCCGTGGCGATCCTAAGGAACTGCGGCTGTCCGTGATTCCGGACCAGTCTCAGTCGCGGGATGCAGTGACCTCATTTGCCGGCGGGCTCTTCACCGTTGACCGCCTCCCTTGCGGCAAAGCGAGACTCGAAATCGAATACAGGGAGACCAGTTACACAGCCCGGCTCGCGCTCGATGCGGGCAGCCGGAACCGCGTCTTCGTCGCGCGCATTCCCTCCGGCCCAGATGAGAACCGCAAACTCGAAATCGTGGAGATGATTCGCCCATGGGAGGCTCCGCCCCCGCAGACCATCGAAGGAACCGTGCGCACTGCGGATGGCTCGCCCGTCGACGGCGCGGAAGTGGTGGTACAGAGCAGTGTGGGCCGCATCGGTTATGGGCCGGTGCAGACGGTCATCACGGATGCCGCCGGACGGTACCGCGCCGATGTGCCGTGCGGCACAACCTCCACTGTTCAAGTCGCAGGGGACGAAAAGCCCTCCCCGGGAACGGACCTACAAACCGGCGTCGCTCTATCGGTGGAAGCGGTGGTGGATGGGCCGGAGCCAACCGCGGCGACGCATGCACGGGTCCGGTGGAGCGGCCCGCAGGGCTGGAGAACGCTGGGCCGCGGGCGAACGTGGATCGCTCCGTTTGCGGCAGCGCCGGGAACCGCGGTCCAGTTCGTCGCCGAGCTTCCCGGCTACTTCCCCATTTTTTCGCGCGTGGAGATTTCGGAACCCTCGCCAGCGCCGGTTGTCGAGCGATTTCATTTCGAGCGTGGGCCAATGCGCACTCTCGAAGTGCGCGCGGAGGGAAAGCCGTTGCCGGGCGCGGCGGTCGAGATTGTGCGAATCGGCGATCCAAGCGAGATGGAACCCGTTCTGCCGGTGAGCTATCGAACAGGCTCGGACGGCAACCTGCGGCTGACTGGCGAAGCGGAGGGGCACTATGGCGTGCTAGTTTACGCGCTTGGTTATCGCGTGGGACGCGCCCTGTGGCGCGCAGGCGCGCCGCTGAGGATCGACGTGACGCCAGAGTCGGCCGTGCTGGAGATCACGGGGGTTCCGCGCGGACAGAAAGCGCGCGTGTGGAGCGATGGCGCTGATCAAGCGCTAGCCGCGCTCGTGATGGAGCGGAGCCCGGCAACGGTAACGGTCGGTCCGGCAAAGTACCAACTACTGGCGTTCAACGACGACGGCCGCGTGACAGGCGTGGCGCAGGCCAATGCCATCGGCGGACAAACCGCGCGCGTCTCGCTCGGAGAGAGCCGCGGCGCGGAAATCCGTGTTACTGTTCCGGACCCGGATCACGCCTGGGACGTGATTGCGGCGCCGGAATGGAGCGGCAGCCCGGGGGATATCGTCCAGGCGAAGACAGATCGGGGAGCCGCGGTGTTGAGGGTTCGTGTCGGAGGACGCTATCGTCTGCGCGTCACTAGAACGAATGCGGACCTGTGGCTGGAGCGCGAGATCGAGGTGCCGGAGGCCGGCACAACTGCGCTGAGCATCCCGCCGCTCACAGCCTTGCTCAGAGGCTTGCACCCCGGCAGCGGAGCAAGGAACTCCTGGCCTCTGATCTTGGAAGCGGTCGAGCCCGACGGCTGGAACTTGGCGCTCCGTCCGGTCGAGCCGGGTCAAGACCAGCAAGATCTTCTTGAGGGTCTGCCACCGGGCAGGTATTACGCGTGGAGGCCTGCGCTCAATGCTGAACCGCCGCATGCATGGAACGGCGTTCCCGTGACGCTCGAAGCGGGCCGCACACTCGAGTGGAACGATCCGCCGCCGCACGCCGGCCCGCCGCTGAAGATCCGCATTACCGGCGCGGATGGGCGGCCTGTGGCGGATGCACTCCTCTATGTGACCTCCGTCTTGGTGGGAGATTGGGACTCAGGGATCCTAATGTTCGGTGGTGCGGGGCCGATGCAGCAGACTCTGGTGCCGGTGCGTAACGGCAAAGCCGAGTTGCCGGGAGCGGGCGCGGGACGGCTGTTGCTCGAGTTGCTGAGCGGCCGTGGGCGCCTCTATTCGCTGACCGCGGACGTGGGGCCGGGCCGCGCGCTCGAAATCCGTTTGCCGAAGGAGGAGCGATGAGACTGGCGTGGATGCTGGCATGGGTTGTGACCGGAACCGCGCTGGCGGAAGAGTTCGCATCCTTCCCTGCGGTTTACGAAAAGCTGGAGATCGAACAACGCACCGCCGTCAGCGGCAGCATCGAAGAGACACGGCGTGCGTGCGTGCGCATCCAATCGGAGACCGGTGCTCAGTGGGCCGGCCAGATTCTGATTCCGCTCCGGCGTGAGGACGCGGAGGTTCAGATAGTCTCGGCGCATGTCGGGGAGAGCGGTGGCGGCCGGCGAGTACTGGACAGCGCTCAACTGCACGAGTTGCCGCGAACTGGATCGGGGTTTCGCGTCTACGCCGTGCCCGGTCTTCATCCCGGTGACCGCATCTTCTCGGAAGTGCACGTCCGCTACCCGTCCGCGGAGGAAGCGAAGTGGTGGGTGAATCTCGCGCCGGTTTTCGATTTGCCGGTGGTTGCTGGACAATGGACGGTGCGGCTTCCGAAAACGGGCGAGATCAACTTCGATCTTTGGCACCAAGCAGGGCACCGCGAAACGCAACCCGGCGTGCACGTCTGGGAACTCACTAACAGCGCGGCCCAGATCGGCCCTGCGCCGTGGTTCGGCCTGAGCACGTTCAACACCTGGAGCGAAGTGGCGGATTGGCTGCGCAGCCGGCAACCGGCTGCCGACTCCCTGTGGCTGCGCGAACAAGCCCAGCGTCTGTTGGCGGAGAACCCCAAAGCGGACGCTTTCGAATCGCTGTACATGCGCGTGGCGCAGGGAGTGCACTTGCTGGACGAGCCGCTGGAGGCCTCTGGTTTTCGCGCCGCCACGCCGCGCCAGACTTTGGCCGCGAATGAGGGAAATGCTTTCTCCAAGCACGCGCTTCTCGCCGCCCTGCTGGCAACGCAGAATATCCCGTGCGACCTGATGTTCGTGGCCGCATCACCCTTCGATGTCGAGTTCCCCAGCCCCGGCCAGTTGGAGCGTGTGCTTTCGGCAATCCCGAAGGACGCTGGGTGGACCTGGCTCGATTCAAGCTGGGGTGTGGCGCGGCCCGGCGCGCTGCCGCCGGAATTGCGCGGAAGGAGCGCGCTATTGGTGTCGGGCCGCGGCAGCCGCATCGCGCAGATTCCACCGGCGCCATCCGGCCTCAACTGGGTGCGCGCCACCTGGAAGGGCGGGTTGCGCCCCGATGGAAACGCTTCCGCCAACCTGCGGGTAGAATTGCAGGGAGATGCAGAAGTGGTGCTGCGCCGTGCGTACATCATGGGCGATACGGCCGGACCACTGCGCGGACTGCTGGCGCATCTCCCCCGGAACGGAGCTGGGCAGGCTCACGCTCTGGTGGGGGCCTATGACCTGCGAGGGCCGCTGGTGATCGAGATGCCGCAGTATCTCCCGCATTTCCTGCCGACGATCACGCGTCGCGTGTCGGCGAGCTTCCGGGCGCTCAATTACGGGCCGGATTGCCAGTGCTCGACTCCGGGGCAGACCACGCTTCTGAATCCTCCATTTCGCGCAGAAGAGATCTTCGAACTGCAGCTGCCCCCCGAGTTCCGGCCCATTCCACCTCCTGCGGTCGAGCGGAAGCTGGCGGCGGGAATCATCGAGGTGTCCACCACAGTAGAGGACAACGTGCTGCGGATCCGCCGAACCATCGAGCGGCGCGCCGCGCCAAAAGCGGAGGCCGAAAGCCTGGACGCGGCAGTTACGTTCGATTCGCAAAGGGACCGGGTATTCGAGCACACAGGGACTATCGACGTGGAAGCGGCCCTGAAGGACAAAGAAGAGTCGAATTTGGACCGGTGGGGATATGACACCTCGCAAGATGACGCGCCGTTGGCGCGGGTGATTCTGGAGTACGCCACCAAGAAGTTTCCCGGCACCAAGTATTCCTGGTTCAACCTGGGTCGCGTTTACGAAAGGTACGGCATGTGGGAGGAAGCGCTGCGCGCGTACGATCGGCAGATCCAGGTGGATCCCAGAGACAAGTGGGCTTACGACTATCGTGGCAAGGTGCTGAGCTCTGCCAAGCGCGAGCGGGAAGCCATCGAGTGGTTCCAGCGGCAACTCGCTATCGATCCCGAAGATTACAACGCGCTGCGTGACCTGGGGCACAGTTACGTGGAACTCGGAAGCTGGGCGGAGGCGGAACCGCACCTCTTGCACGCCTTGAAGCTGCAGCCGAATTCTTCGGAGGTTCTCGACGATCTGGGGCTGGCGAAGGCTTGCAGGGGCGACATCGAGGGGGCAAAGGCGGACTTTCTCCAGGCCTTCCAGTCTTGTCCACAGGCAGCGGTGGCTGTCGCCTGGGACTTGGCCGGCTGCGGGGCTGCGCTCGATTACGCGCTGATCCTGGCGCAAGGAGCGGTGAGCCGTGCCGGAGAGGCGTTCGATGCCACGCGCGAACTCGCCGACTGGCCGCAGGGCGTGGACGCCCAGCAGAGATTGGCCGCTACCCTTATGGCGATTGGACGCACGCGGCTTCGAATGAAGCAGCCGAAACCCGCGGCCGAAGCGTTCCGGACGGCCGCGGCGCTGGTGGCGGACGAGGACCTGCTGCTCGGCCTGCGCGACGCCGCCATCGCTCTCGGTGACCATGAAGGCGCGGCGCAGGCGCACGTGGACGCGCAGACGCTGGCGGGCGAGCGCAAGATCGAGGTTCCGGCCGCCATTGCGCAGGCCGTGGAAAAGGCGAAGCCATCAATCGATGCGGATGGATGGAGGACGCTCCAACTCGGCCCGGCGGCGGCAGCGCGCGCGATGCCGGATCGCCAGTTGCTGCTGGCTTGCTCGGTTTCGCCAGCAGGCCTGGCGCAAGCCTGCACACTGCTCGATCCGGACACGGCTCTTCAGGAGCCGGCGGCGCGGGATGCGGCGCGCGTCACCTTTCCGCGTGTGAACTGGAGAGGGAAAGACGAGCCAGCCATCCGCCTGATCCGTTTGACGTATCGCCCAGACGGCAGCGTGGCAGCGCACGAGGCACTATCGATGCAGGCCGCGCGAAACGTGGGTCTGCTCATGCTCTCTCACCGCAAGAAGGAAGATACCAGCGAAGACCAGGAAGAGGAATAGCCTACCGCTTCTTGAGCAGCGCCTGCACTTCGTCCGGAATATCGAAAGTCCCAGGCGGAGCCTCCTGGTTGATGGCGACGGTGCGAACCGTCATGATGCGCTCGTCACTGGGAGTTTTCATGACGACCTTATGCGGGATCAGGATGCCGCCTTCCTTGCGGTAATCGCCCACCTGGATTTCGATTCGGACTTCCCCGCTCGCCGTCTGTTGCTTTGCAATGCCCTTCACCAGGAGGCCGCTGGTTGCATCGTAATAGTTGGTAACTGGCTTGCCCAGCTTATACGTTCTCACCACGATATAGGCCGGCTTGCCATCAACATCTTCCGTACCCACGGTCTCGACACTCTTGCAGACGTCGCGCCAGTACAAATCGTCGTTGTACCGCCCCGCGCGAAGCGCCTGGTCTCGTTGTTCACCTTCGAGCAGTTTGGCTCCTTCCACAGGGCTGATGCTCCAGGCCATCTTGCCATCCGAACCCTGGCGGAACTTGCCGATCATGGGAATTTCCAGTTCGGTGTAATCCTTGTTTGGCGCCTGCTGGTATCTGGTAAGGGTGCCTTTGATCGGCGTGTTGACGATTTCGATATCCTGCACCGTGCGCGCCGACTGCCGCTTCTCGTAAGTAGCGCGGCCGCCGGTAACTTCGATGAACCGGTCTAGTATGGTCTCCGCGGACGGCAGATCGCCGTCGGCTGCGAGCGCGCCGCCGGCGCTGAACAGGAGGGCGGACGCCAATGCAATTCGGTGTATCGGCACGACAGCGATTATACAGGCAAACAGGCGAGACGGTGCGTTGTTCGGGGAAGTCAGGCCGGATTACTCCCCGCAAGTCGGCTCGCGTGCGGGAATCTGGCAGAACGAACCCCGAGGCAAGATCGATCCCGTTGCACGTCGTCCCCGGAATCTGGTCAAAGTCAGCCTGTTGAGCAGCTCCGGGCGGGCACAATCTCAGTCCGGGCCCACCGCGCAAATCCCGAGTCACCACACTCACCGACTGTTTCCACACCCTCCAAGCCGCCAGTTACACAAGACTTACACCCACCTCCCCACGCCCTACGCACCCTCCTCGCGCATCGCTTCATGTCACAGTAGCTTCAGGAAGTCCCATGGCGCACGCACCTTTACGCAATGCCCCTCGGCGCTCGGAGACCGAAACCCCGGCAAAACAAGTGGGGCAGGTCCCCGACCTGCCAACCAGGACTGCGCGGGGATCTCAACTGTCGAAAAAGTCCACAAAACGGCGCGAATTCACCCCGTTCTTAGAGACTAGTTTATTTTGTTTTCAGTAACTTAACCGTCCGAAAACGGGGCAAATTTGCCCCGCGTTCGCGTTGCAGAAAAATGCAACAGTCTCCGGGCGACTACCCCCGTGACACGCCGTCCCCGGAATCGACACCCGCCGCCATCCCCCTCCGCCCTACCCCATTCGCTTTGGTGGCCGCAGCAGGCGCCGCGGCAGCTTCGACAGATACGTCAGCCTTTCCACCACCGGCAACAGACGCCGCACCGTGCGGCCGTGCAGAATCAGGCTGCCGATCACCAGCGCCGGATGCGGGATGGTGGTACAGCATCGCGAACATACTTCCACTTCGCCACCGCGCCCGGCAGCGTGCAGCCGCCGCATACGCGCTATCTCCGGTGAATTCCAGATGTTCATCAGCGGCTCACTGGCGAGGTTGCCCAGCGGCGCGCCGTCCAACATGTAGCTCTGGCAGCACGGGTACAAATCGCCGTTTTGCTTGACGTACATCGGGCCGCGCCACAAGTAGTGGCACGGGTGCTTCCAGTCTTCCGGCGCGTGGCCGGCGTCGGGACGCATCAGGTTGGTCTCGTCTTCCTTGATGCGCACTTGGTCCACGCCCGGAAGCGCGCTCCAGAACGCGAGAAAATCGCCCGTCTCTCCCGCATTACCTTCCATCGACACCATCTGCACCACCACGTTCAGCTTCGATCGCCGTTCGTGCTTCATGTGCGCGAAGCGGACGAAATTGTCACGCACCTTTTCGAAGTCGGCGCCCTTGCGGTAGAACTCGAAGGTCTCTTTCTTGGCGCCGTCGAAGCTGAGCGTCATCTCATCGAGCGGCGAATCGAGCACGCGCGCCGCGATGCGTTCGTCGAGCAACGTGCCATTCGTCGAAAGCAGCGTCGCAATGCTGTGACGATGGCAGAACTCGATGCGGTCGAAGATGCGCGGGTCCAGGAATGGCTCGCCAAGGCCGATCAGCATCATGTGTTCGGCCGAGTCGGCGGACTCGTTCACCAGCCGCTCGAAGATCGCGTCCTCCATGTCGGCTTTCGGTTGCGCGTGCGTCTCGCGCGGGCACATAGGGCAGTACAGATTGCATTTCGCGGTGGTCTCGACGATGTACTCGACCGGCAACGCCCCGAGCGTAGTCCGCCGCCGCAAGTACCCCCACAAGAGTTTTGCCCGGTTCCAGGCCCGCATGAGCTTTCATTGTATCCGGTGGGGCAGGTTTCAACCTGCCAACGCCCGCTTGCGGGCGCGCTCTTTATGCCTGGTGAGGAAACCCAGTGTCGCAGCCTCAAGTTCTCCGCCATCCCAGGCCGCTTCCTGAGGGTTGGAAACACTTTACAATGGTGTTTTCTCCACTCTGAAATGTGAAATTGTTTGGAGATTCCGGGTCATCATGATGACCTCGCGGAACTCTGTGCGGCGGCGGCCAAGACAGAGGATGCCGAAGGCGCAGAACAAGTTCCCGAGGAGATCGCATCTGGCGACAGGGGCTACGTCTATCTGATGAAGTCCGGCCGCTTTTACAAGATTGGCCGAACCAACGCTCTGGGCCGCCGCGAACGCGAACTTGTCATCCAACTTCCCGAGGCGGCAAAAGTCGTCCACTCGATCAAGACCGATGACCCCGCTGGAATTGAGGAATACTGGCACCGGCGTTTTCAGGATCGCCGCAAGAACGGCGAGTGGTTCGAACTCACCTCTCAGGACCTTTCGGCCTTCAGAAGAAGAAAGTTCATGTGAGAACCCGGCCGGTCTTGGCTGTCATCCCAGGCGGAGAGTGTCCAGCAGACCGAGCAGGCTCATCCGATGGGCCTGCAGCCGTCGGGCCGGTCTCCGTCGAGCGGACGGCACAGGGTTTCGAAGGTCCCCCGCTGTTCTGTCTCATCGCCCCGCATCCCCACGTCCCGCAGTCTCGCCAAAGCTGGGTGGTTCAGCTTGGAGGAATCCGGTGCTTCACGGCATTCCCAGCGCCTTAGCCACTCGTTCGCCGCAAGCCGGACCGGCCTTCATTTAGTTGGCGAATTCCGCACCAATCTGCCGCCCACCGCTCAAAACCCCGCGAGCGCAACGTCGGGACCGTTCGACGTGGGAAGAGAAACGGGGCGGCCACTCGATGAGGATACTCAATTCGGCATCCGCCAGTTTTCTGCTCGCAGCGCCAACCAAAAGCAGAAGCCTTGACAAAATATCACATTAGATTTAATCTAAATTGTTCATGGAAGCCGAGGCGATTAAACGGTCCCTGGCAGGCAGCGGATTGCGGTGCACGCCGCAGCGCTACGCCGTGATGGCATTCTTGACGGAACACAACAGGCATCCCACGGCTGTGGAGATCTTCGAAGCCGTGAATCGGCTGGATCCGCGCTCTTCAAGGGCCACGACGTATAACAATTTGCGGGACTTGGTGCAGGCGGGCTTGGTACGTGAAGTGGCCGTCGAGGGCCGCGCCGCGCGATTCGATGCGAAAGGCATGCGGCATCACCACTTCATCTGCGACCGCTGCGGCAAGGTTGAGGACATTCAGTGGTGCGACGTGCCCAGGCCTGCCGCGGGCTCCCTCGGTAAGCGGATTCTTCGCGAATGCGAACTTATTTTCCGGGGGCTCTGCACGAAGTGCGCTCCGCGGCAGGCTTCCCGTTAAGTGCCGTAGGCGTGTGGATGCCGGATGAATGGCGTGCGCCGGCAAGCGCGGCCGGCGAGGATTGCACGGATGGGAACGCCAGGATAGGTTCCTGGTTCGTCACAGTTTATTCAACTAATTCGAAGGAAGATGGACGTATGGCAGACAAACTCACCAACGCAGCGGGGGCGCCGGTCCCCGATGATAATCAGGAGCGAAACTCGTCAACCGAGACCAAGTGCCCGTTCTCGGACGGCGCTCGCAAACACACAATGGCCGGGGCCCCGTCAAACGCAGACTGGTGGCCCAATCAACTGAACCTGAAGATCTTGCACCAACACTGCCCGCTGTCGGACCCCACGGGTGAGGCGTTCCACTACGCCGCGGAGTTCAAAAACCTTGACTTGGATGCCGTAATCAAGGACCTCCATGCCTTAATGACGACATCGCAGGACTGGTGGCCCGCGGACTACGGCCATTATGGACCGCTCTTTATCCGCATGGCGTGGCATGGCGCAGGCACGTACCGTATCGCCGATGGCCGGGGCGGCGCGGGCGCCGGAGCCCAGCGATTTGCGCCCCTCAATAGCTGGCCGGACAACGTGAGTCTCGACAAGGCACGCCGGTTGCTCTGGCCGATCAAGCAGAAGTACGGCCGAAGGATATCCTGGGCCGATCTGATGATCCTCGCCGGTAACGTCGCACTGGAGTCGATGGGACTCAAGACCTTCGGTTTCGGCGGCGGGCGCGAGGACATCTGGGAGCCGGAGGAAGGCACTTACTGGGGGCCTGAGAGCAAATGGCTGGGAGACGAACGCTACAGCGGCGATCGTCAGCTCGATAATCCTCTCGGCGCGGTTCAGATGGGCCTGATTTATGTGAATCCGGAAGGGCCCAATCAAAAGCCGGATCCAGCCGCAGCGGTACTGGATATCCGGGAGACGTTCGCGCGCATGGCGATGAATGACGAAGAGACGGTAGCCCTCATCGCCGGCGGACACACGTTCGGCAAAGCCCATGGCGCTGCCGATCCGAACAAGTATGTCGGTCCCGAACCCGAGGGCGCCGGCATCGAAGAGCAAGGCTTCGGCTGGAAGAATACCTTTGGCAGCGGCAAAGGCGCCGACGCGATCACCAGCGGGCTGGAGGGCGCATGGACCACCAACCCCGTGAAGTGGGACAACAACTACTTCGACAACCTGTTCGGCCACGAATGGGAACTCACGAAGAGTCCCGCCGGTGCTCACCAATGGACGCCCAAGGACAGATCCGCGGCAGGCACTGTGCCGGATGCCCACGATCCGTCGAAGAAGCACGCCCCGATAATGTTCACTACGGACCTCTCACTGAAGGTGGACCCGATCTACGCGAAGATTTCGAAGCGCTTCCACGAGAACCCGCAGGAATTCGCGGACGCGTTCGCCAAGGCTTGGTACAAGCTGACGCACCGCGACATGGGGCCTGTTTCGCGGCACCTTGGCCGGCTCGTTCCCGCGGAGCCGTTGCTGTGGCAGGACCCCATTCCCGCGGTAGATCATGAGTTGATCGGCGAGCGGGACATTGCCGCCCTGAAGGCCAAGATTCTCGCATCCGGACTTTCGATCTCCCAACTGGTCACGACGGCCTGGGCGTCGGCTGCAACATTCCGCGGCAGTGACAAGCGCGGAGGGGCTAACGGGGCGCGCATTCGCCTCGCGCCGCAAAAGGATTGGGAAGTCAACCAGCCGGCCGAGCTGGCGAAGATTCTTCGGACGCTGGAGGCGATCCAAAAGGATTTCAACGGCGCGCAGTCCGGTGGCAAGAAGGTCTCGCTGGCTGACCTGATCGTTCTGGGCGGCTGCGCTGCCGTCGAGGCTGCCGCGAAGAAGGCCGGCCACGACGTGAGGGTTCCTTTCTCGCCGGGGCGCATGGACGCGTCACAGGAGCAGACCGATGTGCATTCGTTCGCCGTACTGGAGCCGGCCGCAGACGGATTCCGCAACTATCTCCGGAAGGGAGACGAGGGAGTGGCGGCTGAGCTGCTGGTGGATCGGGCGAGCCTGCTGAACCTGACCGCTCCCGAGATGACGGTTCTGATGGGTGGCATGCGCGCCCTGAATGCAAACTTCGGACAGTCCGAACACGGTGTTTTCACGAACCGGCCCGAGACGTTGACGAATGATTTCTTCGTCAACCTGCTCGACATGAAAACGAAGTGGCAGAAGTCCGCCACATCGGAAGGCGTGTTAGAGGGGTGCGATCGGGCGACGGGCGAGCTCAAGTGGACGGGCACCGTCGTTGATCTCGTCTTCGGTTCCAACTCCCAGCTCCGAGCCCTCGCGGAGTTCTATGCGTGCAGCGACTCGCAGCAGGCGTTCGTGCATGACTTCGTGGCGGCCTGGAGCAAGGTGATGAACCTTGACCGCTTCGACCTTGCCTGAGCTAGGCGGAGAAGAGAGATGTCAACTTAGTACTAACCCCCGTTCCCGTTGTTTGGATCGGCGAAACCGAATTGATTATGTGTAGATCCCCTGGCCGGCTCGGGATCCTGGCAACGGGCTGGTGATTGGTTAGCGTTGGTGCCGGGGACGGACGGTGCGAAACCACGCATTCGCTGAGCCGGCCGACGGGGGAGACAACTGGACGACCGTGCCACAAAGAGAAGCCGCGTTGCGCTCCTGGCGGGGATAGGTTGCGCGATCAGCAGGCCGCACATCTGATTTTCGGCCGCCAAGTTACGCTCGCGCTTCGGCTCAGCCGTTTGTCACCGCGGCACGAACTGGAAATCGGAAATCGCGATCTCGTCGTTGCCCTGGATCAGGAATCCGAATTTGCCCTGGGTGAAATCGCGCCCCGGTTCGGAGAATGTGTCGAGGGTCTTCCATGTTTCGCCGCCGCGCACTTTTTGCAAAAGGCGATCCGCCGTGACATCTATCTGAATCGTGAACGATTTCTGATTGCCGAGATTGTGCGGCGTCTTCGGTACCCGCTCGAGCCGCTGTCCTTCCTTGATTACCCAGGCCCGGAAATTCTTCCGGTCCAATTCGAAGAGGAGGTAGTTCTTCGGGTCGACGTACTGGAGGCACCAGCGAATGGCGCCCGCGCGGAACACGCCGCCACCCTTGACCAACTCCACGTTGAAGGTGAAGAGCCCCTTGGGCGCCGGCCGAAATGGCACAAACCCGCCGCCCTTGTGGACCCATGAGTCGCCGTCCTTGGTCCAGCTCTGCGCGTCCTGAAACTGCGCCATTGCGTTTGCCATGGGCACCGGAGCAGCCGGCCGCTCATGCGTCAGGTTGAAGTCCACTGCCCGGTTCTCGCCCGCCGTCAGTTGGACGGTTGCGGAGGCCTCGGTGAATCCCGGTGCGCTCGCCGAAACATAGTAGGTCCCCGCGGGCAGCTCGACCTGGCTGCCGCGGATTTCGTGCGGCTCCCGTTCGTCGGAGCGGCGGTATGTAATCGTCGCCGATGCCGGAATGCGGGCGACCCGGAGGGTACCGTTGGCGGTAGCCAGCGCGACGTCCGCGGCAGCTAACGACACGGTCTGACCGGCACGGAAGGAACGTTGCAACCGCTTCGGCAGGCGCTGCTCGCGCCGCAGTTCGATGGTGTGTTCGCCCGGCTGGATCGCGCTCACGCTGAACAACCCATCGGGCCCCACAGTACCGGCGCTCCTTTGATCGACCAGAACCTCGGTGCCGGCGATGGCGCCGTGGATTTCGAGTGAGCCGAATTGCGGCTGCGGCTTCATATCGAACTGCAGGCGCACCTCGGCGCCTTTCTTGACCTCCGCGGTTTGCTCCGGCTCGTCCTGGAAACCGCTCTTGGCCACCCGGACGCTGACCTTGCCGAGGGTCTGGATACGCAACTTGCCGTGCTGTGTGCGCAGCTTGTATTCCTTGTTATTGACGAGTACGCGCACGTCGTCCAGCCCGGTCGAGACAATCAGCGTACCGGCGTTCACGTCGGTTTTCAAAAACGCAGTCAGCGTGGGCGCGGCGCCGAAGCTTTCGCTCATGTTGCGCCGGTCGTTGCCCTCACCCACCACGACTTCATTCACACCCGGCTGAAAACTCGTCACGTCCGTCCCGGCCGGGCCCGCGTCGCTTTGCGACTGGCCGTTGACCGCGAGCTTCCACGGGCCTGCGTTGGTCACGATCCTCGCCTGCTTGCCGAAACTGGCAACCAGAATGGCAACCATATTCCGCGCGTTGACGGGACCGGAGACGGCCGGCAACTGCGCATCGGCGATGGCAAACGAGAAGGAAGCGTCTCCGTTCGGTCCGACAATCTTCATCTTGTGCGTGCCCGCAGCCACCTTGTCGAGCACCAGTTGACCATCCTGTAAGTCGACCGGCGGCCGGTCGTCCATCACCACCTTGCCCTGTGGGAGATCGGTGAGCAGGCGCACCGATAATGCCTGCGGCTGCAACGTCAGGCTGACCGACGCGGGCTGCGCCGACCGCACTGTGACGACGCCGGTGGCGGGCTCGAAACCCTCCAAAGCCGCGGTGAACTCGTAGATGCCCGGCGCTAACGAGAGCTTGCAATTGGCGGTGCAGGTGGACTCGATGCCAGCGGCGGCGGAGCCTTGCCCAACCACCTTCACGACCGCACCCGGAGGAGTGGTTGCAATCTCGACCTGCACGGCCGCGCGATTGCGCGCCGCTAGCATCGCATCGCGCACTCGGTTGTGACGCACAACCAGGAGAATGACTGCCAGCGCAATCAGCAAACCCGCGATTGGTCCGATCACCAGCGGATGGTTCCAACGGAACGCCGCGCGCGGACGCGCCGGTGGCTGCACGGGCGGCGCGGGCGGATTCTCAGGTGTCTCAGGAAGTGCCGGAGCGGGCGGAGCGGATGAGGCATCATCCTCGAATGCATCCGCCAGCGGAGGCGTTGGCGCCGCCGCGTGTGTGGACGTAAGCGGCTCCGCCGGAGTGGATTCGAATAAAGCCGCCAATCGGGATGAATACGGCAGCGCCCCGGGAAGTTCCTTTGAGGCAGGGGGAGTGGCATCCAAAAACGGGGTATGCCACGGCCGGGTTGGCGCCCCTAGATTCCCCGGCGTGGGCGGCTCCGGCCCTTCCTCCTCGGGCGTCACATTGAGAGCGGGTAAATCCGGTTGCGGCGCGCCCGAACCACTGGAACGATAGGTGAGCGCCCACGGTCCCGTTGGCACCCCGGTCGGTTCAGGCCGGGCGGCCGGCGGCGGCGGCATGGTTTCCGCAAAGTAAGCCGGCGACGCAGGAGGTTCCGGCACAGACCGAGGCGGCGATGCGGTGCCCGCAAAGGGCGCTGGAGGAGCAGGCATTCCCGACAGCGGCGGAGGGGGCGCGGCGGCGAACAACGGAAAGAGAGGGTACTCCGCCGACGGTCCGCCAAACGCCAAGGCTGGATCGGACGGGGCGGCCGCCGCAAACGGTGCAGGCGGCGCGGCATCCGGAAGTGGGGCCGGCTGCGCAGGCGCTTCCACGTCCTCCGTCGCAGGCAACGGCGGCGGGGGCGGAGGCGTAGCGGCCGCGGGCGCAGAGATGCCCTGTTGCTTGAGCACGGTGCCGCGCGCCATCAAGCGCTGCTTGAGTTCGTTTCCCGTAAACTGCACGTCGAAATCGCCAGGCGAAGCCTGCATGATCTCATTCAGCCGAAAATAGATCGGCTTCAGTGCGGCTAGCTCGGTGGCTGACTCAATGTCTTGGTCGAGCCTTTTCAGTTCTTCGGTATAGTCTATGTTTTCCAAGCCCACGTTGCCAATCGTACACCTTCCAGGGGACCAGCGCCTATACTGACTAAGGGTGACGTCAAACCCTTGACTTTCTGCGACTTCACAGCCCACCAGGCCGGCTGGCAGCGGTTTCCGCTTTGATAGCAGCGCAGCATAGCGGCGCCCGCCAAGACTGATATCACCCGAAGGCGCAGATTTCTTACAAGTGTATATTTCTTAAGGGATTGCGCCGATGCCGACCAACCGCAATTGGACTCTTGCTTCCCGTGATACCCTCGTCAGCCGCGAACGACTGGCGGCTCTGGCTCCGATCCAACGAGCAACTGACGCGGACGATGGTGCTATTTCGTACATTCGGTAACGTGATCGGGTCGCGGAACCGACGAGCGTTACCCCGGCGTTATCAGAACGTTACCGGCAGCCTCGGCAGATGCGTGCCGTTGGGCCGGTGGGAGGACGTGGGCGACTCGCCAGCAGCGCCTGTCGGGGCACCGGGTGGCGAGCGATCATGCCCTTGGCAATCTGGCCGTGAGCGGCGGGGCGGTTCGGTTGGGCGTTTCGGATGTGACCGCCGGCCCTGCGGCTCTTCGCGCCGCTGCTCCAACGGGGAACGGCGCGTGTGCTATAGGTGCTGTTGGACCCGGTCCACGCGCAGGGGAAAATCGAAATCAAGAGCAGGGCGAGCGCCAGAATCCTCATGCCGCTTCTATCGGCGGCGGAGCCGAAATGCTGTAGTGCGCCCTTTCCCGAAATCGGATGCGCAATCCATGCTGGTCCTCAGCCGAACCGGATCAGTTGCGCGTGCAGCCCGCAGGTGCAACGAGAAGTCGGCCGGTTAGCGGTGGCCCCGGCACTCGTCGATGAAGGTGGCGGGGCAACCCAAGCCCCACCGCCCTACTGCACTTCTTCGGTCCAGCCTTCGAGCACTTGCTTGATCTTGCTCATGAACTGGTCGGCTAGCGCGCCATCGATCAGCCGATGATCGAAACTCAGCGACAGGTGGCAGATGGAGCGGATGGCGATGGCATCGTGGTTGAACGCCGGGGTGTGAACGACGACTGGGGTTTTGTCGACGGTGCCGATGCCGAGGATAGCGACCTGCGGCTGGTTGATGATGGGCGTGCCGACCAGGCTGCCGAAGCTGCCGAAGTTGGTGATGGAGAACGTTCCGCCGAGCACCTCGTCGGGCTTGAGCTGGCGAGAGCGGGCGCGGGCGGCGAGATCGACCACGGCGCGTTGCAGACCGAGCACGTTCTTCTCGTCGGCGCTGCGAATCACCGGAACGATCAGACCGTTTTCGAGCGCCACGGCAATCCCGACGTTAATCTCGTTGTGGTAGACGATGTTGTTACCATCGAGCGAAGCGTTCAACAGCGGGAACTGGCGCAGGGCCACCACCGCGGCGCGCGTAATGAACGGCAGATAAGTCAGGTTGAAGCCGTAATTGGCCCGGACAGCGGCTTTGTTTCGTTCCCGCATGTGAGCGACGGCGGTCATGTCGACGCGGTGAATGGTGGTGACGTGGGCCGAAGTGCGCTTGGAGAGCACCATATGTTCGGCGATCTTGCTGCGCATGGTGCTGAGGGGCTCGATACGGGTCTTGGCCGGACCGGCGGGGGCGAGCGGCGCGGGCGGGGGAGTTGCGGCGATTCGCGGGGCGGGCGGCGCGCTTGGGCGCGCGGGCTCGGCGGCGGCCGCGGGGCGCTGCACCAGGTAGGCTTCCACATCCTGTTTGGTAATGCGGCCACCGGCACCAGTGCCTTTGACGCGGCTCAGATCGATGTTGTTTTCCCTAGCCAGCTTGCGCACCAGCGGTGAGAGAGGACCAGCGGGCTCGGCCGCGGGCGCAGGCTCCTCGACTGGGGGCGGCGGCGGTGCGGCAGCTTCCTCGATCGGCGCGGGAGCGGACGCAGCCACCGGCACGGGCTTTTCCGCTGCGGCGGCCGCTCCGATCTCCTCGATATGCGCTACCACGGTGTTGATGCCGACCGTCTTGCCTTCTTCGACCAACACGTCGGCCAGCGTGCCGGCGGCAGGCGAAGGAATTTCGGTATCGACCTTGTCGGTCGAAATCTCGAACAGCGGCTCGTCGCGCTCGACTCGCTCGCCGGGCTTCTTCAGCCACTTGGTCAGCGTGCCTTCCACGATGCTTTCGCCCATCTGGGGCATCACGACGTCGGTCATACGATTTCTCTCTTTCGTGCGCCTGCGAGTGCGGGCGCGGCAAGCGGCAGTTGGCGATCGAAGACGCGGCCAAAATGCGCGGCCAAAATGTATCCTACATCTTCCAGTGAGGCGCGGACGCCGAGCGCGGCCATAGAGGTGACGGGCTTGGTCAATCCACAAGGAACGATGTATTGGAAATAGCTCAGATCGGTGGAAACATTGAGGGCGAACCCATGCGAAGTCACCCAACGGGAAATGTGCACGCCGATGGCGGCGATCTTGCGCTCGTCCACCCAGACGCCGGTGAGTTTCGGGATGCGGCCGGCGGCGATGCCAAAATCGGCGAGCGTGCGGATGATGACTTCCTCGATGGCGCGGACGTAGGCTGCCACATCGCGCTTCCATTCGCGCAGGTCGAGCACGGGATAGCCGACCAACTGGCCGGGACCGTGATACGTAATGTCGCCGCCACGATCGGTGGGATGGAAAGCCACGCCGGCGCGCTCCAGGATCTCATCGCTGGCGAGCAGATTCTCGCGATGGCCGTTGCGGCCGAGCGTGACTACGTGGCTGTGCTCGACCAGCAGCAGTTGATCGGAGATCAGCCCCTGCTGGCGCTCCGCGACCAGACGGCGCTGCAAATCGAGCGCGCTCGCGTACTCCATTCGTCCCAATTCGCGCAGGCAGCAGTTACGCATTGATGGAGAGACCGTAGACGGCGTTGAAGGCTTCGCCCAGGGCTTCGTAGAGCGTGGGGTGGGCGTGAATCGTCTGCATCATGACATCGACGGTGGCTTCGGCTTCCATTGCGGCGACGGCTTCGGCGACGATTTCGTAACCTTCGGGACCTATGATGTGAACGCCGAGAATTTCGCCGTGCGGCTCGCTCGAAACCACCTTGATGAACCCTTCATGGTGGCCGAGAATCGTGGCGCGGCTATTGCCCGCGAAAGGAAAGCGGCCTATCTTCACGTCGTAGCCTTGCGCCCGCGCCTGAGCTTCGCTGAGGCCCACGCTGCCGATGCCGGGCAGGGTGTAGGTGCAACCGGGAATGCGAGTGCGATTGATGGGAACGGCTGGCTTGCCGGCGATGTGGGCAACCGCGATCATGCCCTCGCGAGTAGCCACATGTGCCAGTTGCGGCGTGCCGGCGACCACGTCGCCGATGGCGTAGACGCCCGGCTCGCCGGTTTGCTGCCACTGGTTGACCTTGATGAAGCCGCGGTCCAATTCGACGCGCGTGTTTTCGAGACCGATGCCATCGGTGTTGGGCTTGCGGCCAACGGCCACCAGCAGTTTCTCGGCTTCGAGGGTTTCCTGTTTCCCTTCCCTGGTAGTGAGCGCGAGGCGCACACCGGCGCCGGTCTTTTCGATATTCTCCGCACGGGCCCCGGTTTCGACGCGAATGCCCTGCTTGCGGAAATTGCGCTCCAGCTCCTTCGAGATATCCTCGTCTTCGACCGGAACCACGCGTGGCAGCATTTCGACCACAGTGACTTCGGCTCCGAAACGGCGGAAGATGCTGGCGAACTCGACGCCCACGGCGCCGGCGCCGATGATGATGAGGCTCTTCGGAACCGCGGTCAGATTGAGGATTTCGACGTTGGTGAGGATGAACTCCGGGTCTGGCGCCAGGCCGGGGATCATGCGGGCCTCCGAGCCTGTGGCGACGATGATGTTCTTCGCTTCGAGGGTCTTCGTGCCCGAGGCGTCCCGCACCGCGACCTTGCCGCCGCCCTGGAGCGTGGCGAAGCCCGCGATGCGCTCGACCTTGGCGCGCTTCAGCAGCATCTCGACGCCCTTGGAATGCTTGTTGACGATTCCGTCCTTACGGTCCTTGACCTTGGGATAATCCAGGCGCGCGTTCTCGCAGTGGATGCCCTCCTGGTCTGCATGGACGAAGCGCTGCCAGACGTCGGCAGTCTGCAACAGGCTCTTGGTAGGAATGCAGCCCACCAGCAGGCAGGTACCGCCGAGCTTGGCCTGTTTCTCGACCAGGGCGGTCTTCAATCCGTATTGGCCGGCGCGAATAGCAGCGGAGTAGCCGCCGGGACCACTTCCAATCACGATCAGATCGTAAGGCACTTTTTTTATTCTACCCGTGTCACCGGCAACGCTGCCGACGCGTCTAGTGGGAAAGGGCCGGCACTCCACCAAGATCAACCGCTAAGGCCGCCCTATGCCGGCGCTACCATGAAGAATATGAAAAGGTTGCTACCGATTTTGATGTTGTTGGGCGCGTCTGGATTCGCGCAGACCAAGCCGGCGGCGCAGAGCGCGGTTTCCACCGGGCCAGCCGCGCGCTGGCCTGTCGAGACGCTGCAGGTGGAAGGCAACCACACCTACAGCGCGGAACAGATTCTGGCGGTGGCGGGGCTCAAGGCCGGGCAGGTGGCCGGCAAGGCGGAGTTCGAGGCCGCGCGCATGCGCCTGGAAGGAACGGGTGCCTTCGAAAAAGTGGGCTACATATTCGCGGCGGGATTGGCGAAGGGCTACGCGGCGGTAATCCGGGTGCAGGAAGTGCAGCAGGCGTACCCGGCGGAATTCGAGGATCTGCACGTTTCCGAGAAGGACTTGCGCGCGGCGCTGCTTGAAAAGGACCCGCTGTTCGGTTCCGGTAAGCTGCCCGCCACGCAGCCTGCGTTCGATCGATACCAGAAGTGGGTGCAGGAGTTTCTGGCGGCGAAAGGACATCCGGAGAAAATCGCGGTTGGGATTTCGCCCAGCGGGACTGGTGAATTCGCCGTGGTTTTCCGGCCGGCACGGAGCCTGCCTGTGGTGGCGCTGGTGACGTTTCGCGGCAACCACGTGGTGCCGTCCAACGTGCTGCACGATGCGATTATCGCCGGCATTGGCGCCGAGTACACCGAAGACCGCTTCCGCGAGATCCTCAACAGCTCGATCCGGCCGATTTACGAGGCGCGTGGGCGCATGCGGGTGCGGTTCACCGAACTCGAAACCGAACCGGCCACGGGAGTGCAGGGGCTGCACGTCTTCGTGACCATCGACGAAGGGCGCAGCTACACCATGGGCAAGATCACCATCGACGGACAGGCGCCGGCCGAGGCGGCGGATCTGCTGCGGAAGATCGACGTTAAGGCCGGCGACGTGGCCAACTTCGACAAGGTGGACCAGGGGCTGGAGACGATGCGCAAAGCACTGCGCAGAGCCGGCTATCTGAACGCGAAGGTCACCGCGGAACGGGTGGTGGACGACGGTCACGAATCGGTGGATGCGGCGATCCACGTGGATGCGGGCCCGCAGTTCACGATGGGCAAGCTGAGTGTGGTGGGGCTCGATTTGGAGGGCGAGGCCGAGGTGCTGCGCATCTGGACGATGAAAACGGGCAAGCCGTTCAACCCCGAGTACCCGGACTATTTCCTGGGCGCGATTCGCCAGCAGAATCTCTTCGATCACCTCGGAAAGACCACGGCGGACGTGAAGCTCGACTACAAGACCAACACCGGCGATGTGAAGCTGACCTTCATGGCCGAGAAGCCGGGCGAGAAGCCGCAGGGCATGGGCCGCCGGCCGGGCGGGATCTGAAGACGAGGCAGGACGGACGATCGGGTGTTGTCGTGTGTCCAGGCTGCGTGCTCACCGGCGATCCGGACAGGTCACAAACAGCGATGGCCTGCCCTACCCGGACAACGGCATCCAAACACGGTAGCGCGAACTGGCGTCCCAGGTGTTGCCGGCGGATGCGAAGTCGCACAGGCGGACCTGGCCCGCGCGGAATGCGGCGGCAATTCCCGGCGGCGGCGCGACGGCTTCGAGGCCGATGAATCCGGCGTCGCCAGCGAAGTCCGCCACCGGATCGTCGAGCGCCGGTTGGCCCAGTCTCACGTCTCTGGCCAAAACGAGCGGGCCGCGCGCCACGGTGGCAAACTGACGCGATTCATCGGCCGCGCGCAGAATCCTCCCGCGCAAATCCAATTGCAGGCGAACGCGGTCGCCCGGTTTCCAAAGACGCTCGAGGGTCGCATACGCGCCGGGTTGGACATTGCCGATTCTCGAGCCATTTACCGTAAGCGCAGTCTGGGGGCTCCAGTCCGGGATGCGCAGGCGCAGCGGAAACGATTCGGACCGCGCGGGATGGAGCACAAGGTCGACCTGTCCAGAGAGCGGATAGTCTGTTTTGGCCTCGATCCGCAGCGCAGCGCCGGAAGGGAGCCGCAGGTTCCACGTTCCTTCCGAATACAGGTTGCACACCGGCCCTTCGGCGCCCATCATCACAGCGACCTGCGGCAGCAGCATCACGCCGCGCGGGCCGTTGGCCTCGCAGCAGTTCAGTTCCATGCCGCACTGCGGCGGTCCGAACTCGCGGATGCCCGCTAGCGCGCTGTACTGGGCGAAGCGCGATCCATCTGGCGCCATGGCTCCGAGCAACGCATTGTAGGCGGCGGTCTCGATCGCGTCGGCATAGCGCGGATCGCCGGTGAGCCGCAGCAAATTGGCGCAGAGGTGCATCCAGGTCACCGTGACGCAGGTTTCCATTGGATTGTGCGCCGCTTGTGTCTGGCGCGCCCGGCCACCGTACCAGCACTCTTCGGAAGAGCCGGAACCGGTGATGTTGATTTCGGTCGAGAAAATATTCGAGTGCGTGCGCAGCGCCGCATCGCGCCAGGACGCACGGCCGGTGGCGCGGTACAGCTCCAGGAGACCGGCGTAACACGACATCATCTCGTACGCTTTCTCGCCGTTTTCCCAAGAGAACCATTTTCTAGGGCGCGGAAAGCGCTCGGCAACGGGAACTGCGGTGAATGCGTCCTCGATCAACCGCGGGCCATCGGGCGCGCTCCATCGCGATACGATCCATTCGGCGAAGCGCAGCAGGCGCTCGTCGCCGGTGTGGCGATGGAGCAGCACGATGGGTTCGAGCACGCTGCTGGCGGCCATCCCGCGGTAGAGCCCGCAGTGAACGATGTCGGCCGCGCCGGGGCCAACCTCCGTCATCAGGTGCGCAGCCAGCCGGCGCGCGCTTGCGAGCGCTGCGGCGTCGCCCGTCATGTCGCACCAGGCCAGCAAACCGAGCAGCGTGTACTTGCGGCCCCAGACATCCCAGCCTTTCAGGTGACTGCCGGCGGCGTAGTTTCCGATGTACCCATCGCCGGTTTGCGTGGCGATGAGCGAGTGAACGGAATCGCCGAGACGCGCGCGCTCGCCAGCGTTGTGCGTATACTCGCACGCGGCAACCGCCGAGAGAAACCACTTACCCCAGAATTCGGTTTGCCAGCCTTCTCTCTCCGTGCGCTGGCGAAACGGCGCCACCAGATGCTCCGGGTGCTGCGCGAAGATCCGGTTGCGAATGCACCGGTCGACCTTCGCGCCGAGGTAGCCGCCCAGTTGCACTTGATCGAGCGCCGTCAGTGAAAGCACATCGGCAACGGGGTGCCGCGGCTCGGTATCAAGCGGCGGACTTTCCCGCCGGGCGCACGCGCTGCCGGCCAGAGCCGGCAGCAACGCGAGAACATGGCGGCGGGTGAGTTGCGGCAAATCACAATGTAGCACCGCGAGAGATGTACACTAACGAAAAGCTGGAAGCCAGGAAGCGATGCCCTGGCTTATGTACTGCTCAATACAGGAGGGCCTATGTCACTACGTCCCGTAAAGCGACTCAGCAAAGCCAAGCCGACCATCGAAGGCGCGGGCGTGCATCTGCGCCGTGCGTTCGGTTTCGGCAACACAACCGATTTCGACCCGTTTCTCCTGCTGGACGATTTTCGCAATGACGTTCCGGAGGATTACCTTGCGGGTTTCCCGTGGCACCCGCATCGCGGGATCGAAACCATCACCTATGTTCTGGCCGGAACCGTCGAGCACGGCGACAGCATGGGAAACCGCGGGGCCATCGGCCCAGGCGACATCCAATGGATGACGGCGGGAAGCGGCATTGTCCATCAGGAGATGCCCAAGGGCGACCAGACGGGCAGGATGCACGGATTTCAATTGTGGGCCAATCTTCCGGCGGCGCTAAAGATGACGGCGCCGCGCTATCAGGAAGTGAAGTCGGGCGATATCCCGGAGATCACGGACGACGATGGCACGCGCGTCCGCGTGGTCTGCGGAAAGTTCTGGGGGAAAGCCGGCCCCGTGGATGGCATCGCGGCCGATCCGATTTATCTCGATGTGTCGGTGCCGCCCGGCCGGAACAAGACGATCCCGGTCGAGACCAATCACCACTCCTTCGCGTACGTCTTCGCCGGGGAAGGAAAGTTCTGCAACGCTTCCGGCCCGCTCGAGGTGCCGACCGAATCGGTCGGATGGGCGGACACGAAACCTCCCGCCCAGGCGGAAAACCGCTCGCTGATTCTCTTTGACCGCGGAGACGAGGTCGAGGTGCATGCCGGGCAGGACGGCATCCGTTTTCTCCTCTGCTCCGGTAAGCCACTACAAGAGCCAGTGGCCTGGTACGGTCCGATCGTGATGAACACGCAGGAGGAGCTCCGCCAGGCGTTCGAGGAACTTGAGAAGGGGACGTTTCTGAAGGCGAAGGGGGCGGGGCAGAAGTAAGGGTGGACGCGGCGGTTGGCACCGGTTTCCGATTCGGCGACCAGCCAAATGCCTTCCCTGAGCGGCGCATGACAAGAGGTGTGGGCCTCGCGCCAGCGCGACGCACGCCTCACAGGTCTTGAGGTTGAATGCCGGTCTTTTTTGAGATTTTGGCGAGGATGGCAGGGCCGAGTTCCTCGGAATCGTGGAACGAGAACGGATAGTCGGGTCATCCATCCTTCTTCATGATTTTGTGAGAGCCCACCGTGCGATCATGGCGCCATCCGATCCGCTGCAAGGCGGCGAACACACGGCGCGCCTTCGCCGCGGGCCAAGAACTCATGCGGCAATGTCGAATACGGCATCGGCCGAATCGGGAGGCAACTCCCCATGGGCGATCCGGTCCAGGACAATCTCCCGCGCGGCCGACTGGGCCCGCTGAATTGCATCCTGTCTTGAGTCGCCGTACAAGAGGACGTTCAGTTCCGGCACCTCGGCGATCCAACGGCCATCGAGTTCGCGATCAAGCTCAATGGTGAGCTTCATAGCCACAGCTTAGCACGCACACCCGCCGGAAGCTGCGATACGCCACGAGTGACGCTCCCGATCCGGACCCCTGGCGCCTCTGGAACGGGCGCAAGTTCCCCCGGACGCCGGCACGAAACAGCTGCGAGCGAAGCAAAAAGCGAACGAGGATGACACCGGCAATTGCCACCAGGAGGAAGTAGCTTGCCAGGTTCGCCTTATACGAGAGAGCCATGATGGCAGGCCTGTCTTCACCTCTCATCAGTCGTCTAAGCACCCAAGCCTCCGAGTAAACGGAGACGAAATATGCTGGCACTAGGCCGACGAGCGAGGCGGCGGGTAACGTCCACAGCCCACCATCCCCAGGGAGCCATGCGGAGTAAACCACCACGCCCATAAGGTTGAACGTAGTGGCACCTATCGATCTTACCGCCGGCTCGCCGACAATCTTCATCACCAGCAACATCAGTAGGGTAAGTACGAGTTGTCCGATCAACCGCAGAATCCATGCCAGAGGGTATCCGACGAAGGTGGATGCCAGGTTGGCCACACCAGCAGGGTAAAGGGCCTTGCCGTAGGTGATGCCGAGCTTTCTGCGGTATACGGCGGCTTCGATCAAGATGACCGGCACCAGTGCAAGGATGACTGCCAGCCATTCGACGAGGATCATTGGCAGACCGGTGTCGGCGCGTGCGAACGCGGGGGCCCGAGGAACAGTAAGAGCAACGCGAAGATTCTGGCGCAGACTCCCATAAATGGCGTTCTCAGTCAGCAACCGGCGCAACGCACCGATACCGGGGCCCGACTCGCAATCCGCTACCGCTCCAGTGCCGCCACTCCCGGCAGCTTGATCCCGGCCAGGAATTCTAGCGATGCGCCGCCGCCGGTCGAGATGTGGCTGATCTTGCCGGCGACGCCGGCGGCTTTGATGGCCTTCTCCGAATCGCCGCCGCCCACCACGGAAGTGGCGGAGGAAGCGGCTACAGCCTTGGCCAGCGATACGGTTCCAGTGTCGAAGGGCGGCTTTTCGAAGATGCCCATTGGGCCATTCCAGATCACGGTCTTCGCCGTCGCGATCACTTTCTCGAAGAGTGCGATGGTCTTGGGGCCTATATCGACGGCGATCTTGTCGGCGGGGATGGTTTCGACAACCTGATTGGCGGCGCCGGCGGCGATTTCGGAAACCACTACGTGGTCCACCGGCAGCATCAGCTTGCTTCCCAATTCGGCCAGCAGCTTCTTTGCCAGGTCCACCTTGTCTTCTTCCACCAGCGACTTGCCGGTGGGCAGACCTTGCGCCCGTAGGAACGTGTACGCCATGGCGCCGCCGATCACCAATTGGTCGACGATCTTGCCCAGGTTCTCGATCACCTCGATTTTATCCGACACTTTGGCGCCGCCCAGAATCGCCACGCACGGGCGCGGCGGATTGGTGGTCGCCATACCGAGATACTTCAATTCCTGCTCCATCAGCAGGCCCGCCGCGGCCTTGGCCACGAATTTGACCATCCCCTCGGTAGAGGAGTGGGCGCGGTGCGCGCTGCCGAACGCGTCGTTGACGTAAACGTCGCACAGCGCGGCCAGCTTCTTCGAAAACTCCGGATCGTTCTTCTCTTCCTCGGCGTGATAGCGGAGGTTCTCGAGCAGCAGCACTTCGCCCGGCTTGGGCAACATGGCCTGCACTTCAGGCCCTACGCAATCGGGCGCCATCTTCACCGGACGGCCAAGCAGTTCGGCCAGGCGCACCGCCACCGGGCGCAAGCTCATTTCCGGATTCGGTTTGCCCTTGGGCCGGCCCAGGTGCGACGCCAGAATGACACCGGCGCCATGATCGAGCGCGAACTGGATCGTGGCGAGGGACGATTTAATGCGCTTGTCGCTGGAGATTTCCATCTCGCCCTTTTCATTCTTTACCAGTGGGACGTTGAAGTCCACGCGGATGAACACTCTCTTGCCGTTCAAATCGAGATCGCGTATGGATAGATAGGACATATCAGGCCTCAAAACAGGGTTTTCCATTTGAGAGTAACACGCGTACCCGGAGCTCGCGGGTAAGCCGGCTGAGTGGGGCAGGCGATGCCGCTTGCCAACACCGGGCAGGTTGACAATCTCGGCGGTTGACAGACGAAAGCGTGTGTCCCACTTCATCCCTTTACAATGGTCGAGTGCCTTCCATTCCACTGATTGAACTGGAGAACGTTACCGTCGCGCGCGGGCCGCGCGTGGCGCTGGATGGCGTGACGCTCGCGATCGGGCAGGGCGAGCACGTTGTCATTCTGGGCCCCAATGGCAGCGGCAAATCGACGCTCATCAAGCTGATCTCGCGCGACCTGTATCCGCGGCTGAAGCCGGAGCCGTGGTCGCTGCGCATCCTGGGCAGCGACCGCTGGGACCTGTTTGAGCTGCGCAACCAGCTCGGGCTGGTCTCGAACGACTGGATGCAGATGTGCACGCGCAGTTACTCCGGCCTCGAAATCGTCCTCTCCGGCTTCTTCGGCAGCATAGGCATCTGGCCGTACCACGTCGTCACACCGGCCATGGAAGCTACCGCGCGCGAAGTGATGGAGACGCTCGAAATCGCATACCTGGCCGATCGCGCCACCGATCACATGTCCTCGGGCGAAGCGCGGCGGTTCCTGATTGCGCGCGCGCTGGTGCACGCTCCGCAGGCACTAATCCTGGACGAACCGACCACCAGCCTCGACCTGCGCGCCACTCACGAGTTGCGCGAGATCCTCTCTAAGCTTGCGCGGCGCGGCATCGGTATCATCATGGTGACCCACCATCTGCCGGATATCATTCCAGAGATGGAACGCGTGGTGACGATCCGGCAAGGCAGAATTTCGCGCGATGGCGCCAAGCGCGACGTGCTCGAAGCGGGTGCACTGAGCGAGCTGTTTGGCATCCGGGTCGATGTGTTGGAGCGCGGCGGGTATTACCACGTGCTGTAGGTTGGGCAAGCGTAAACCTGCCTTGCCGCCCTGGTGATTACACCTGCCTGGAGCGACTGCGGCGAAGCCCTGAAAAATTTCCTAAAGTACTGAAATGGATACAGTTATCCGTGTCGCTGGAGTCCTAAGTCCTAGGTTTTTCGCGATTCGTGTGGGATACTCTGGTGTAGCAGGCTGCGTATCGCGATTGATTGGGCTCACCGGTCAACGACGCTGCGGCTCGGCAAACGCCTCGATCCGGAGCCGTGCGGGCAGAGCCGTGTATCGCGAGTACGATACGGGCATACGCCACGGACTCATAGGCCAGTTAAGATTCGTAAGTCAAGCATGTCTCAGTTGGATGAAGCAGTAAGCAAGTATAACAAGCTCCTGGAGAACGGTGTGCACCGCGATCTGGGCTGGGCGGAAGAACTCCACACGCAAATGGAGGAGGCCGGACTATCGGCCGGCGGCCGCCTGGTCTGCCCGTTCCTGCGGCCCAGTTTCATTTCGCGCCGCCAGTACGACTCGCTGGTCAGGACCGGCGAAGCGCTGATCGCTGCCATCGATCGCATGGAGCAGATGGTGCTGCAGGACGCCGGGCTGATGGCGCGTCTGGAACTGCTCCCGGCGGAAAAAATGCTGGCTTCCATCGATCCCGGCTACCAGAGCTTCGAAGTGGCCGCCCGCCTCGATACGCATCTGGTGAACGGCCACCTGCATTTCGTGCAGTATAACGCCGATTCTCCGACCGGCGCCGGTTACGCCGACCGCCTGGCGGATATGTTTTACGACATCCCGCCGATGAAGGAGTTTCGCAAGAAGTACGCGCTCTCCAAGGTGTCCGGCCGCAAGCACCTCTTGCAGGCGCTGCTGAAAAGCTACAAACAGTTTGGCGGCGATAAGCGGCCCAGCATCGCCATCGTCGAGTTCCGGCCGCCCTATCACTCCGGCCGCAGCGAGTTCGAACTATTCCGCGACGCTTTCCGGCAGGATGGCTATCAGGCGGAAATCGTTTCGCCGGAACAATTGGAATACCGCAACGGCGTGCTGCGGCGCGGCTCCTTTGAGATCAATCTGGTGTATCGCCGCCTGGGCGTGCAGGAGTTTCTGCTGCGCTTCGATCTGTCGCACCCGCTGGTGCGTGCTTACCGGGATCGGGCGGTATGCGTGATCAACAGTTTCCGCTCGGAGCTGGCGCATAAGAAGGCGATGTTCGGGCTGCTGACGGATGAATCTCTCACCGCCAAGTTTCCCGCAGCCGAGCGCAAGGCCATCCGCGACCATGTGCCGTGGACCCGTCTGGTGGCGCAAGGCAAGACCACCCACGAACAGCAGACCATCGACCTGATGGAATTCGTCACCGCGAATCGCGAGCGGCTGGCGCTCAAGCCCAACGACGATTCGAGCGATCAGCACAGCTACTTCGGCTGGGAAATGGATGGCGCCGAATGGGACCGCGCGCTCAAGCAGGCCGGGCGCAGCCCGTACGTGGTTCAGGAGCGCGTGGACCCCGTGCGCTCGGTGTTCCCGCTGATGAGCTTCGGGCTCCTGGAATTCCGCGAGATGCAGGTGGACGTCCATCCGCACGCCTACCTGGGCAAGGTGCAAGGCTGTTCGAGCTGGGTTTCCAGCCCTAAGTCCGGCTTTACCACCGCCGCCGGCATCGTACCGACTTACATCGTCGAAGCCAGGTAGGGCGCGCGCAATCACTGCGTTTCTGATCCACCAATCCAATCGCCGAAGGCCCGTCCATGCCAAGTCTCGCTGTCCAACATGGCGGCTCCGGTGCGGCGTGCCGCGTCGAATCTCTCCTCGGAATTTCATCCCACGCTGGAAACCCAACGCCGGCGCGAATGCCAGAGGGCCGGGTTTGCGGCTACAGTAGTGGTTAGAAGCTATGCGGCGGAGCGCGATCCTGGCGGTGCTGTTCGCGGCGCTGGTCTGGGCTGCCAACATCAGACTCTATCTGAAGGACGGCGGCTACCACCTGGTGCGGGAATACCAGGTGCTGGAGGATCGCGTGCGCTATTACAGCGTGGAGCGCGGCGATTGGGAAGAGATCCCGCTCGCGATGGTGGATCTGAAACGCACCGAAAGCGAGGCAGCCGAGCGGCAGGCCGAGATCGCCCGGGATGCCAAGGAGCTTTCCGAGGAGACGGCGGCCAAACGCGCGATCGATAAGGAGACCTCGCGCATCCCTCAGGAGCCCGGAGTCTACTGGCTGGAAGGCGAACAGACCAAAACGTTGAAGCCCGCCGCCTCGGAAGTCCACATCGACAAGAAGCGCCTGGCGCTGAAGGTGCTGGCGCCGATGGGGCAGGTGATGAACGGCAAGGGCACGCTGGAAATCGGGGGCACCCACGCGGCCAACGTCTTCACCAACCCGGAGCAGGAATTCTACATAGAGCTTTCCGCGCCGGAACGATTCGGTATCGCCAGACTGACGGTCAAGGGCAACTTTCGAATCGTGGAGAAGCTGGTGTACCTGCCGGTCGACAACGACGTCGAGGAAACTCCTGCCCTGGTGGAGACGTTGCAGCGCGAAATGGACCCCAGCGGGCTATACAAGATCTGGCCCAAGCAGCCGTTGCCGGAGGGCGAGTACGCAGTGGTCGAGTACGCCCCGAACGCGATGAACATGCAGATTTGGGACTTCGCCATTCAGCCGAAAGCCGCGGGAAAATAGCCGAAGCCGGCCAGGCGCCCGGTGGCCGCGGGGATCGCTACGCGCCGTCTTTCTTCCTCAGTTCGCCGGCGACCGCATTGCCCAGCAGCAGATAAAAGAACCCGACCGGAAGTATGGCCGCGAAGCACGCCGGCACGATCAGCCATTGCCAGCCAGGATAGAATTTCCCCTGGCCGCTCCAATAGAGAAACAATGGGGCGAAAGTAATGGAAACGCCCTGCAAGGCTGTCACGATCCAATACAGCGGCGAATGGATAATCCTTACCCAGCGGGCGTCCAGGTCGATGGTCACTCTCTCCATATTCCGTCTCCATGCGGCTGCCTCGGCCGCGGGGCCTACGGCGTTCTCATTCCTCGGGCGCTTTGGCCGGCCTTAGCTCCAGCGCCTCCCGGATGCCGGCGAGGTTGTCATTGATTTTGGAAACTAGCTCGTAGAACTTCCAGACGCAGTAAAAAATGGCGACATAGAAGAGGAGCCCTAACAGGGCGGTTGACAAGAAAGCTACTATGGGGGTCCCACCGTTGCCGATCATTTCACACTCCTGAGCAGGTATTGTAACTGCTGTTACTCCGGGTTGCGCGGGCAGGGACACCCGGCGAGCGGCCCACGGCGGTTGCGATCTGGCGCAGTGGTTAGCGGGCAGGCTCTTCGCGCGCGAATCGGGCGGTCACACGACCCGTGCAGCGGGCTCGGCGAAAGCGGCGATTTCCTCCATATCCACCGGCTGGGCGGTGGGTTGGAAGTTGAACCATTGCGCCAGTTCCTCGTCGCCGGCGCGGCGGCGGGCCATGATGACACGGCGGCGTGCCAGCGCACGGGGCAGGCAGCGAGCGACGTGCCAGAAGGCGACGGCCGAGGTGGGCTCCCACAGAAAAGACGCTCCCACCACCAGCGCGTCGCGCAGCGTGGCCGCCAGCCAGCAACGGCGGTAGACACCGGCGGTCATGTTCTTGACGCGCATCAGGAAGCGGTTCTTCACCGAATGCATATTGATGAGAGCGGGCAGCGACCGCCGGTTGGCCGGGGTGACCGTGCGCACGTGAAAGGCCTCCGCCGCCGGCGTATAAAGCGTCCGCCAGCCGAGTAGCTGCGCGCGCCAGGCGACATCGGCGTCTTCACGGTACACGAAGAAATCGGGATCGAAGAACTCGCCGCCGATGGCAACGTCGTCGATCATGCTGCGGCGGTACAGCGCCGCAGCAGCCGACGCGCCGAAGACATATTCGGGATTCCCGTAGGCGCCGCGATCCGGCTCGCCCCAGCCGCGGTCGAAGTGCCGCAGGGCTGGCGTGAAACAGATGCCGGTCGAATCGATACGCGCTTCGTCCAGCGGCTGGAAACCCGGCCCGATCGAAAGCAGCTTGCCGCAAACGGCGCCGGCTGCCGGATCGGCCTGGCCCGCTTCCACCAGGGCACGGATGAAGCCAGGGCGCAGCAACACGTCCGGATTCAGCGTCAACACCCATTCGGCCGAGCTGGAGCGGATGGCGCGGTTCTGAGCCGCCGCGAAGCCGAGGTTACGGCCGCAGCGAATCACCCGCACCCGCCCGCGAAATTGGCGAAGCGCGGCCAGCGTCCCATCGGTGGAGGCATTGTCCACCACGAGGATCTCCACCGTGACGCCCTGCTGGCGAAGCAACGCCTCCAGACAGCGCCGGATGTACCGCTCGCTATTGTAGGTTACGATGGCTGCACAAACGGTTGGGCGGGGCATGTGGTTGGGCGTCGTAACAAAGACCCGGCGCACCGCTGTTCCAACTACACCCGGCGGCCGAGTTCCAAAAAATATATCTTAAAAAATGTGGAATGAGGTGTAGTTGAAAAGCGGGGTTTTGGGTCTTAGTGGTGAGCAGTGTATGGCCGCGTTCCAAATGAGCGAGGAATTGGTGGGCATCTTGCGTCAGGAAGGCGCCGCGTCGGGGCTGCAAACTCAAGTAGCTCAACTATTTGAGGAGGCCCGCGAGGACGTCTACCGGTACCTGATGACGCTCGGCCTGACGCCCTCGAGGGCGCAGGACGCCACCCAGGAAGTGTTCCTTCGACTGTATGCGGCGCTCAAAGGTGGCGAAGAAATCGAAAACCCGAGGGCCTGGGTATTTCGCGTGGCGCACAACTGGGGTTTGAAAGTGCGCGCCGCCCACGCCCCGGAGAATGCCTTCGACGCGGACCTGGAATCCAGACTGGCCGCGCCGGCGAACAACGCCGAAGACGACCTGCTGGAACGCGAGCGCATGCTGCGCTTTCACCGCACGGTGGAATCCCTTTCCGAACAACAGAAGCGGTGCCTGTTCCTGCGCATGGAGGGGCTGCGGTATCCGGAGATCGCGGCGGCCATGGGCATCAGCGCTTCGGCGGTTGGCGAGTTCCTGAGACGCGCCATGGAGCGGTTAAAGAAGGTGCGGGATGAGTAACTGGCCGAGCGGACATCCCGAGGATGGCGTGCTGTTGCGCTCGCTCGATGGCGAATTGCCGGCCCGCAAGGCACGGCAGGTCCGCAAGCACCTGGAAGCCTGCTGGCAATGCCGCGCGGAACTGGAATCGCTGGAGGCCACGGTGGCCGAATGCGTCCGTTATCGCAAGCAGGTTCTGGGAACGCTGTTGCCGGAAGCGCCGCAGGCCTGGCAGACCCTGGATCGCGGTTTCGACCGGGTGGATGCGGAATTTGCCAACGCGCCTTTCTGGAAACGTTTGCCGCACCTGCTCCCGGTTTGGCAGTGGGGAACGGCGGCAGCGGTAGCTGCACTGCTGCTGGTCGCGGTGATCGAATTCGGTCACGCACCTAGCGTGCATGCAGCGTCGCTGCTGCAAAGAGCGGTGGCCGCGGCTACGGCGCGCCCGGTCCCGGTTCGTAACATCAGTATTCACATGCGCTCCGGCTTGCCGGTGCTGCACACCATAGGCGGCGCCGCGGGAAATTATTTGCCGCTGCCGCCCGACATTCACATGGAATTCCAAGCGGCCCACTTCGACGATGCGGACCCGCTCAGCGCGCGCTCCTTCCAAGAGTGGCGCGACAGCCTGCCGCAGAGGACTGACGACGTCGACACCGAACCGGCCGCAGCAGACCCGCACGAGCCGTGCTATCGCATCCGCACCCAGGCGGCGGAAGGCGAATTGGCCTCCGCCACGCTGTTCCTGCGCGTCGCGGATTTGGCGCCGGTGGAAAGCAGATTCGAATTTCGCGATCAGAATTGGATTGATTTTACCCAGGTTATGGAGCCTCCCTTCCAACCCGACGGTTCTCCCGTTGCGATACCTCACGAGGCTCCCTTGCGGCCAGTCGTACCAAGCCGGCCGGCTGCACTTGCGCCCAGGTCCTCGGCCTCGATTTCGGATGAACTGCAGGTGGTTACTACCCTGCACCGTATCGGGGCCGACCTGGGCGATCCTGTGGAAGTCAATTTGACGGATGGTAAGGTGCTGGTATCCGGTGCGGGAGTTTCCCCCGAACGTCAGCGCCAAGTCCACGAACTGCTGGACGGCAACCCGAACGTGGAAGTGCGTTTCTCGCAGCCGGAAGCGATGCTGATTCCGCCTCCCGAGGCGGCTCCGGCAACCGGCGGCGATACCGCCAATTTGGGAATTCAGACACGCATCGAGAAGCAACTCGGCGGGCGCGCCGCCTTCGAGCGCTTCAGCGCGCACGTGTTGGATGGTAACGAGGCCGCCATGTCGCACGCTTACGCGCTGCGCAGTGTGGCGGAGCGCTTTAAGGCTGAGAATGAAGTCTCGATGGCCGCGGCGGACCGCGCGCAGCTTCATCAGCTCGCCCGCGACCACGTCGCGGCGCTGGCTACTCAGGTGCGCGTGATGGAAAGCGCTCTGGTTCCGGTGCTCTCCGGCCTGGGTGGGAAGGCTGCGACCCCGTCCGCGGCGGCCACCAATACCGCCTGGCAGCAGGCTGCCGAAGACAGCTTCCGCTCTTCGCGGCGCCTCGAGGTGCTGCTCTCGGTACTGCTCGGCGTTACGCCCGGCCAGAACGCGCCTGGCGATTTGCCCTCGCAGGTGCTCTCTGCCATGGCGGAGTTGCAGGCTGGCCTACACCGCTGCCAGAGCCTGTTGGCACAGTAACGCAACGCGGCGCGCCCGCAATTCCGGCTTTCTCCATTTGCACGCGTACGCTGAAAGCACTGTCCAGCCCAAGAATCGACCATCCGGCGCGCGAAAAGCCGCCCCGGGGGCCCCGCTGCGGAGGAGGCTGTCGGCCCCAGAGTTCGGGCAGGTGTCCAGGAAAGCCTTGCGCACTGGCCCATGCACTGGATGCCCCAGGCAACTTTTGTCGCTGGTAGTTTTACCTGCCTTTTGCCGTCCCGAGCGACCAGACGCCACCGCATCATCCCAGGGGAACAGTCAGTGGCCCTGTAACCGTGACGCGAGAACGGGCGTCATCATTCATGGGTTGGTATGGGAACTGTTGCGTTCCCGCCGACCCGGCCGGCGGGCGTAAATCCTCCGAGCGCCCGCCGATTCCTCCCGCATCCAAGCGGCTTCCGGAACTTGATACTCCTTTGGGCCGTGCCATCGGTGCGTCGCGCGGCGGTGCATTCTCCCCCTAAAAACACTTGAGGCGGGCCCGTTGGAGCCCGCCTCAAACATTCCGTCGAAAACCTCGGAAACCGTTCAGATCTTGCGCCGCCGGCGCAGTGCGGCGGTGAGGGCGCCGATACCAAGCAATCCGCCGCCGATCAGCGTCAAGGACGCCGGTTCGGGAGCGGGGGGATCACCGGCGTTTACCGAAATATCGGTTAGCAACTGGGTACCCGAGTCGCCGCGCACAACGAACTCCAGGCCCGTCGTAGTTAGGGAGGAGTTCGAAATGAGGTCGGCAATTGTGAATTCCTGCCAGACGCTAAACGTCTCATTGACAAACGAGCCAACGTCGGTGCCGTTCCAATACACATCCACTTCGGATGGACTCAACGTCGTTCCTTGGTGCCCGGCGGCGTAGTACCAGAAAGTCAGGTAGTAGGTCGTCGATTCCGTGGTCGTAAGGCCCTGGGTGAGCGTCGATCCCGTGTTGGAATTGAGGCAAGCCGCGCCGACGCATCCCGTTCCGGCGGCATAAGTGGCGGGCGCACCGGTCATGGCAGACACGTTATCCAGCTGCCACGCCAAACCCGTACACCCGGCGCAGTTGCTATCGACCCAGGGGCTGAAGGCGTCAGATGAGAATGAGCCGTTCGTGACGATGCTCGACGCGGCGGCCGAGCTTGCCAACAACGCCAACGCCATGCTCAATAGAAGAATATTTCGGACCATAAAGCCTCCAAACGTGCGCTCAGATTACCGGCCATCACACCCCGGACTCTCAATTAGTATACACCGGGACAAACAGTTCTCGGGAATCGGTTTAGTACTTGTGCAGCTGAGCCCCTCATAGTACTAATAGCACTCGCCACCGGGGACCGCCAACCCAAATGGTGATGGAATCTGGGCCAGGAGCGCAGCCCAGGCCGAGACGTTCCCATGCCCTTCCGCCAACCCGCACTCATTCGACCTTGCGCAACACCATGGCGGAGTTCTTGCTGCCGAAAGCGATGCAATTGGCCACGGCGTGCTCGATGGCGATCTTACGGCCGGTGGTCGGGATGTAGTCGAGGTCGCAATTGGGGTCGGGTTCGTCGATGTTGATGGTGGGGTGCACCACGCCATCGCGCATGGCGAGCAGGGTGGCGGCCACTCCGGCTGCGCCGCAGGCCCCTTGCGGATGCCCAATCAGGCTTTTCAACGACGAGCCGGGGAGCTTGTAAGCGTGCCCATTGAACGCCAGTTTCACAGCGCGCGTCTCGATGCGGTCGTTCAGCTCGGTGGATGTGCCGTGATAGTTGATGTACTGCACATCGGAGGGGGCGATGCCGGATTCTTCCAGGGCCAACCCGATGGCGCGGGCGGGCTCTTCGCCGCATTCTTCCAGCCGGACGCGATGATAGGCCTCGCAAGTGGAGCCGTACCCGGCGACCTCGCCGTAGATCTTGGCGCCGCGCGCGCGGGCCTGTTCCATTTCCTCGAAGACGAAGAACCACGCTCCCTCGGCGATCACGAAGCCGTCGCGGTCGCGCGAGAAGGGGCGCGAAGCGCGCTCGGGTTGATCGTTCCAGTGGGTGGACATGATCCGCATTAACTGGAACCCGCGGAGGATCAGCGGGGCAAGGGGGGAATCCACGCCGCCGGCGACGATGGTGTTGAGCACACCGCCGCGGATGTGGCGGAAGGCGTAGCCCATGGCGTCGGTGGAGGACGTGCAGCCGTTGGAGACGATGTGGCTCAGGCCGCGGAAACCGAACCGCATCGACACTTCGCTGGCGAGCGTGCCGATGGTCCCCGTGGGAATCGTGTACACGCTGCACTGTTTCAGATGGCCGGTGTAAAAGAGGCGGTATTGCTCTTCGGTGAAATCCTGGCTGCCGCCGCCGGAGCCGACCATGACACCGATGCCGCGCAGTTCGTCGCGCGTCATGTGGGCTGGGTCCAGACCGGCGTCTTCCACCGCTTCCGCCACGCTGGCCACCGCCAGCGGCACGGCGCGCGAGACGTGGGGACGGTCCTTCACGTCCACGTACTTCTTCTCGTCAAACTCCTCCGGCACTTGCCCTGCGACTTGCACCTGAAATGGCGTTGGGTCGAAACGCGCAATGCGCCTCACTCCACTGACGCCATTGCGGCTGGCTTGCCAAAAGGACTCACGACCGATTCCATTTGGGCTCACCGCGCCAATCCCCGTTATCGCCACGCGACGCATTTCTATGTTCTTGCCTTTCCTCGTTTGCTCAGTATAGGCCGAAATGGATGACGGCGCACCAAAGATCTAGGCTAACTCCACTTCGATCCGCTTCTGCGCGGCATCCAGCTTGACGATGCGGAAACTGCGGATCTGGCCGGCGCGTGGGGCGTCGTCCCTGTTTTCACCGCCGGAGGCTCCGCCCTTCTTCCACTTGGCCTCCAGCATGGAAGTGAGCGAAGAAAGGTCCGCTTTGTCGGCTGCCGGCTGCGATTCGGCGGCGCCAGCCTGCTCGTTCGGAATGCGGCAGGTGGCCGGCACTCCCTCGCCCAGCTCGACGCGCGCGCGGCCACCGGAGACATCGGTCATCCGCCCCGTTACCAAGTCGCCCGGCTTATGTTCGGCGATGTACTCATCGAGGCCGGTGGGCACCAGTTGTTTCATGCCCAGACGCAACCGGCGCTTGGCAACATCGGCTTCCAGCACCAGCGCCTTCACGGTTTGCCCGACCTTCAGCACTTCCTGTGGGTGGTTGATGCGCTTTTCGGCGCTGATGTCTCCCACGTGGACCATGCCCTCCACGCCTTCCGCGAGCTCGATGAACGCGCCGAATTTCTGCAGGCTGGTGACCTTGCCTTCCACCTGCGAATCCACCGGGAACTTCTTCGGCACTTCGGCCCAAGGGTCGCCCAACACCTGCTTCAAACCGAGCGAGATGCGGCGCTCGGCCTGGTTGACGCCGAGCACGGCCACTTCCACCTGCTCGCCGACCTTGAGCGCGTCGGCCGGTTTACGCACCTTCTTCGTCCACGACATTTCGGACAGGTGGATCAGGCCTTCCACACCCTTTTCGAGCTCGACGAACGCGCCGAAATCGGCCAGCCGTGTCACCGAGCCCTGCACGCGGTCGCCAACCTTATACTTCTCGCCAGCCAGGTCCCACGGATGCGGCTGAAGCTGCTTGAGCCCGATGGCGATGCGGCGCTTGGCGGCATCCACCTTGAGCACCTTGGCTTCCACTTCCTGGCCCGGCTTCAGCGCGTCGGCCGGTTTGTTGACGCGGCCCCAGGAGATGTCGGCCACGTGCAACAGCGCATCCACTCCGCCGATATCGACGAAGGCGCCGAAATCGGTCAGGCTGCGCACGGTGCCAGTAACGGTCTCGCCCTCCTTGATCTGGCTGTAGCGCTTTTCCTTGGCCTCGCGCTCCTCGTCCTCGAGCACGGCGCGGCGGTCCACCACCACGTCCTCGTCGGCCGTATCCAGTTTGATGATGCGGCAACGTATGTCCTGGCCGACCAGCTTCTCCACGTCGGCCGCTTCGCGCACGCCGGAGCGAGAAGCCGGCATGAAAGCGCGCACGCCCACGTCCACGCTCAAACCGCCCTTGACGACTGCCGTCACTACCCCGGCGATGGGAGCCTTGTCGGCGAAGGCTTTTTCGAGCGCCGACCAATCGCGCGGCCGCTCCACCTTCATCCGCGAGAGTTCGTAATAGCCTTCCGGATCGCGCCCCTTGATGGAAACCGGGATCCTGTCGCCGCGCTTGACGGTTTCGCCGGTCTTGGTGAACTCCGCGATCGGCAGGATGCCCTCGGTTTTGAATCCGATATCCACCAGGACCGACTCCGCGGTCACGGCCACCACCGTGCCATTGAACCCGCGACGTTCCTCACCGGCGTGGGAGCTCGTCTGCTCGTACCGCGAAAGAATATCGGCAAACGATTCGCCGGGTTCGCTATTGATTTGGGAATCCGGACCGGCAGACGGGTCCTGATCCAACATACTCGATTTGGGCATGAGACTTTCTACCTCATTGTGGCATAATGTAGCGGCGACAGTCTTGGCGATCTTTCGCTTCTTTGGCGGCCACGCCGTCTGGCCGCCCGCAGCCGCCCCTATGCCGCGCCTTCCGCAATTCCTCGCCCGCTCGCTTCGCCTGGTGCAGCCGCGGGATTTCGTGTGGGTGGTGCTGTTCGGCGTGTTGATCGCGCGGCCGCAGAATCCGGATGAAATCTGGGAGACCGTCTTCCTCGTGGCACTGGGCGTAGCCCAGGTGCTGGAGCCGAAGATTCCAGCCGACCCGACCACGCGCAGCCGCTTGCTCTGGATTGCTATCAAGCTGGCGTTGGCGTTCATGCTGATTGGTTTCGCGGGCTCTATCGACAGCGTGTATTGGCCGGTGCTGCTGTTGCCGGTGGTCTCGGCGGCCACCATGTTCGGCGTCCTTGGAACCACGCTATGCGCCGCCGCGGCCGGCGCAGCGTACCTGGTCTTCCTGCATTGGGTGCCGGAGCCGTGGGAGGTGATCCCCGGCACCGTGCCGCGCCTAGTTCTGCTGGCCATGATCGGCAACCTGGCCAATTCGGTGGCCGAGGACCTGCGCAGCCAGACCCGCAAATCGCGCGCCGCGGCCGAGCAACTCGCCGAAGCCAACGCCCAACTCCAGCAGGCCGAAGAAGAGAAGCGCCGCGTGGACCGGTTGGCCGCGCTGGGCCAACTCTCCGCCGGGCTCGCTCACGAGCTGCGCAATCCGCTCGGCACCATTCGCGCGTCCTCGGAGGTGCTGGCGCGCAGCCTGGGGGCGGAAAACGAAGTGGCGCACGAAGTGGCGGGCTTCATTGCCACCGAAGTGGACCGGTGCAACTCGCTGATCACGCGCTTCCTGCAATTCGCACGCCCGCTGGAATTGCAACTCGCCCAGGCAGACCTAGCGCAGACACTGGATCGAGCGGTCGCCCTGGCCGAACGCGAGGCGCCCGGCATCGCCTTCTATCGCAACTACCAGCCCGACATCGCGCCGTTTGCGTTCGACGCCGAACTGCTCGAACACGCGGTCTACAACCTGCTGATCAACGCCGCGCAGGCCAGCCCGCCCGGCGGAGCCGTGACGCTGAAGACGCGCGCGGCCGGCGGCAACGCGGAAGTTTCGGTGATCGACCGCGGCTGCGGCATCGATGCCACCCAGCGCGACAGCATCTTCAATCCGTTCTTCACCACCAAACCGCAAGGCGTGGGCCTCGGACTGGCCATAGTTTCCAAGATCGTCGACGAACACGGCGGTAACATAACGGTGGAGAGCGAAGCGGGAAAGGGCAGCGTCTTCCGCGTGACGTTGCCAATGGAGGGTCGATCGGGGCAGTAGGGACCTCGCACCAGAGCCGTGAGGGAGCAGGCCGGCAGTTGGCAGGCGGAGCGCCTGCCCCACTTAGATCTATGAAGAAACGCATTCTGGTGGTCGAAGACGAAGAAAAACTCCGCCGCGTGATCGAGCTGCAACTCGTCTCCGGAGGGTTCGACGTCGATAAGGCCGCCACCGCCGAAGAGGCGCTCAAAGTGGTCGACCGCGCCGATCTGGTGCTGACCGATCTGAAGCTGCCCTCGATGGACGGCCTCGAGTTTCTCGGCGTCATCCGCCGGCAGAACGCGCATGTCCCTGTGATCATGATGACTGCGTTCGGCAGCGTCGAAACGGCGGTCGCAGCCATGAAGGCCGGCGCCACGGATTTTCTGCTCAAGCCGTTCGGCCTCGATCATCTGATGCAGGTGGTCGGCAAAGCGCTCGAAGTGCGCGCGCTGCGCGAGGAGAACCGCGAGTTGAAGGCGGAGCTCGGGCGCCGGTATGAGTTCGACAATATCATCGGCCGCAGCCCGGCGATGCAGGAGATCTTCGCGGCCATCGAACGCGTGGCGCCCACCCGCGCCACCGTGCTGCTGGCCGGCGAGAGCGGCGTCGGCAAGGACCTGACCGCCCGCGCCATCCATTTCCACTCGCCGCGGCGCGACCGCCCGCTGGTGAAGATCAACTGCTCCGCCATTCCGGAAAACCTGATGGAGAGCGAACTGTTCGGCTACGAGAAGGGCGCCTTCACCGGCGCGCAAACCGCCAAGCCCGGCAAGTTCGAGCAGGCCGATACGGGGACGGTGTTTTTGGACGAGATTGGCGACGTGCCGGCGGCCATTCAGGTCAAACTGTTGCGCATCCTGCAGGAGCGCGAGTTCGAGCGGCTGGGTAGCAACGTGACGCGCCGCATCGACGTGCGCGTGGTGGCCGCCACCAACCAGGACCTGCGCGCCGCGCTCGAGCAAGGCACCTTTCGCGAAGACCTGTACTACCGCCTCAACGTGGTGCCGCTCGACATTCCTCCGCTGCGCGAGCGCAAGCAGGACATTCCGTTTCTGGCCAGCCACTTCGTGCACAAACTGGCGCCGGAAAACGGCTGCCGGGTGGAGCGCATCACGGATGCCGGCATGGAGAAGCTGATGGCCTATTACTGGCCCGGCAACGTGCGCGAACTCGAGAACGTAATCGAACGCAGCCTGGTGATGTGCACCGGCACGGCTCTCGATGCCGCCGATATCAAACTCGAAGCCGACCGCCGCCCGCGCCCGCAGACCGAAACGCATTTCCTTCCCGATGGGATGACGCTCGATGCTTACGAGCAGGAAATCATCCGCGAAGCCCTACGCCGCGCCGACGGCAACAAGAGCCAGGCAGCCAGACTGCTGGGCCTCACACGCAACGCCTTGCGCTACCGCCTGACCCAGATGGGAATGGAAGCGTAGCGGCACGTGTTGGCCGGGAGTTGCGCCCGCCAACCCGCGATTGGGCAGCGATTCCCCGACAGGCGCAATGGCTGCTGCCTCGCGGCTCGCGCCGTGCGCCATCCTCAAACTGCCTCCTGGCCGGGGATGCGATCTTGCGTGGCCTACGCCCGGACGCCCGAAGACTTTCCAGAAATCCAAGACCCCATCGTTTGGCGTCGCGCACACTAGGAAAGCTGCAATAATCGGCACCGTGCCATAATCTACTAATGGATTGCGCGATCTGCCATACGCGGCGGCCGCGGCGCCAGTGTCCAGGCGTCTCTGGCGGCATCTGCACCATCTGCTGCGGCACCCACCGCGAGGTCACGGTCTCCTGCCCGCTCGACTGTGAATACCTGCGCGATGCGCGTCAGCACAAGAAGAAGCCGCACCTCAATGTCGAACAATTGCCCAACCGCGACATCCGGATTTCCGAGGAGCTGCTCGAAAACAACCACGAGCTACTGGAATTCCTGACCCGAAGGCTGGTGACGGCGGCGTTTGAGACGCACGGTACAGTGGACCACGACCTGCGGGACGCGCTGGCTGCGCTGATTCGCACTTACCGCACCCTGCAAACAGGAATCTACTACCAGACCGTACCCGAGAACGCGATAGCGGCGAGAATTTTCCGCAGCGTGGAGGACGCTGTGGGGGAATTCCGCCGGGAAGAAACCGCCCGGCTCGGTATGTCCAAGACCCGCGACGCGGATGTGCTGGCGCTGTTCGCGTTTCTCGAGCGGCTGGAACTCGACCGCAGCAATGGCCGCCCGCGCGGACGCGCCTTCCTCGATTTGCTCCGAGGTCTTCAGCCGGAATCTGGCGGCGGCGTATCGGACTCGTCGCCGATTGTGCTTCCTGGATAAGGTTCGACGTGCATCTCCTGAACCTGAAACGCGCGTTTCTTCCCGGTACTCACCACGTGTCCGGAGAATTTTCTGCTGCCGTTGACTTCCAGATCGACGGGCCTGCCAACGGGATGATCGAAGGTGAGCAACTGGCCTTCCTGGAGCCCCAGCAGGTCGTGCACGGTTAGCGTGGGTCCTGTCAAGCGTGCCTCCATCGTCAGGGAGGCTTCGCGCAGATAGCGCAGAACCCGCGACTGTTCCGCCAGGCTGGCGTGGGTTTTGCGCAGCGACCATTGCTGGTCGAACTTCTGGCGCATCATTTTGATCACGATCGACGGCATGGCGATGTTCATCATGCCCACCGTTTCGCCGATGCGCACCTCGACCGCAACCGCGACCACCGCCTCGTTCGGCGCCAAAATGTGCAGCAGTTGCGGCTCGGTTTCCATTGCAGCGACGGTGAAGTCGACCGCTGTGACCACTTTCCATGCTTCCCGCAAGTCCTGGAGGATAATGCGCAACAGCCCGTCCAGCAGCTTCTGCTCGATTTCCGTGATGTCGCGCTGAATGTTGATGGTGGTCTTACCCGATCCCCCCAACAACATCTCCAGAATTGGAAAAACCAGCGAGGGGTTCAGTTCTAACACTCCCTGGCCGTCGTACGGTTTCAAACCTAGCGAAACCATGCACGTCGGAGAAGGCAAGCCATCGAGAAACTCCGCGTAAGAGAGCTGCTCGACGCTCACCAGATTGACGGCCAAATAGGAGCGTAGGTACGCCGAGAGGCTGGAGACGAGGTTGCGGACGAATGTGTCGTGAAGGAGATGAATCGCCCGAACCTGAGACTTCGGGATGCGATCCGGCCGCCGAAAGTCGAAACGGACAGCCGGCGCATCCCGCTTCCGTTCTTGCGCGCCCTGGAATACCGCGTCGATTTCCTGTTGCGAGAGTTGGCGGCCCAAATTCTGGCTCCTGGCGAGTAGATCGGCCCTTTCGGACGGAACTTTAGACCATGCTTGCAAACGAAATTCTTCCTGATTCCCGCTAATGAAATCGCCCAGCCCTCCGATAAATGGTTTGTAGGGAAACGAATGGAATCCGACGTCCTGGTAGTGGATGATTCCGCCGCAATCCGCAAGATTCTGCAGCGTGTCCTGCGCCAAACCGGCATGGCAATCGGCAACATATTCGAAGCCGGCGACGGGCAGGAAGCGCTACTGGTTTTGAACAGCCAGAAGATCAGCCTGGTGCTGTCGGACATTAACATGCCGAAGATGGATGGCATTCAGTTGCTGGCCGCCATCAAGGGCGCCCCCGCATGGCATGGCATCCCGGTGGTGATGGTTACGACGGAAGGCGGCGAGGCCAAGGTTGGCGAAGCGGTTCGTCTGGGCGCAGCCGGCTACGTCCGCAAGCCGTTTACAGCCGACCAAATCAAGGAGAAGCTGGCCGGGTTCCTGCCAGGGGCGATGCCATCATGAACCTGAAGGACCATCTTGTCCAATCGCTTTCCCAAGCGGTCGAAGCAGTGTTCTCCACCATGCTGGGCGCCCGTGTTCTGCCGGCCGAGGTAAGGTTCGAAAATGGAGCTCCCGACGCCCACGATGGCGTACTCTCCTTCATCGGAGTGGCGGGAAGCTGGGCCGGCACCGGGTGTGTGTCCTGCTCGCCGGTCGTGGCGTGCCGGGTCTGTTCGCAGATGCTCATGACGGAAGCTACGGCCGTGAACGAAGAAGTACTGGACGCCGTCGCCGAGCTGACAAACATGATCATCGGTTCCGTGAAGAACGACCTGGAGGTGGAACTGGGCCCGCTCGGATTGAGCCTCCCCACGGTGGTCTTCGGGAAGAACTTTAGAACCAAAAGCGCCGGCCACGCAGAATGGATCGTGCGACGTTTCGTCTGGGACAGCGACGCGTTTGAGGTCCGGATGTGCCTGGCGCCCAGCGAACAGAAAGCTTCCTTACAGCCGCACTCGCTGGGACCGTTCAACCAAATGGGCGCCTGACCGTCGTGCCAGGAAACATGTCACTTGCGAGCCGTTATGCCTTCGCGGCTGCCCCACAGGCCGCGCGGGCGTAACGTGGCCGCAGCGCGCCGCCGTCGTGCTGCCCGCCGACAGGCAGGACGAAGCCCCCTACCGGCCAGCCGGCTACGGAGCAGCCGACGACTCGCCAGCCGTCGCCCCGGTGTCGCCGCCCAGCCGGGCCGCAGTGTCCAGATCGGCGCGCGCGGACGATTCACGCCCGAGCAGGGTCAAGACGTGGCTGCGAAGTATGTAGAGGTGCGGTTCGTCGGGAGCCAGCCGAATCGCCTCGGTGAAGTCCTGCAACGCGCTCTCGGCGGCGTTTGCTTCTCCGAGGTGCATCTGGCCGCGGTACTCGCGCGCCTGCCAAAGATGGGGGCTTAGTCGTAGCGCTTCATCCAATAGCGCGATCCCCCGGTCGATTTCGCCCGACGCCGCCAGACGAATGGCTTCGTCGAGAATAGAGGCGGAATCCGGGATCGGGGGCCTGCTCTCTCGCCCGGCAAAGTAGAGATACGCGGCTGCCGCCAGGAACAGGCACGCTATGGCTGTCGCGTCGTCGAATCCCCAACTCCCCACAAATAGCTTGCTCGCCAACGGCAAACTGGCGAACAGAATCGCCAGCGCCAGCGCTGCCCGGCACCATTGGCGAGCGCGCGAAGGCCACGCGTCCTCGGGCGGCGGCACATCCTCATCGTGCTGTGGAGCGGGCATGATTTCACGATACCCCTTCGCAATCCGTCAGGCGCGAAGCATGTTGCAATACCGGCGACTATTTGGGCAGCGATGGGCCGGTCGCGTCGAAGCCTTTGGAAATACGCCGGTGAAGCTGTCCGGCGGCCACCAGCGCCAGGACCAACACGGCATCCACACTGTAGCGAAGTGTGCCAGCAGGATGCAGCCGGCGCACGATCGCCGGATCCGCCATCGCCATATCGCCCGCAACAATCCCCAGAATGGCGGCGCCCAGATAGACCAGCGCCGGGAAACGGTTCATCAGCTTCATCAGCAGGGTGCTGGCGAACACGACAAACGGGATGCTGAGGCAGAGTCCGAAGACGAGTAGCGGGACGTTGCCGTTCGACGCGCCGGCTATGGCCAGAATGTTATCGACCGACATGCTGAGATCGGCAATCGATATGTACCAGACGGCCTGCCACAAGCGTCGCGCGGCGGGCACGCGCTCGGGCGGCGCGCCCGAATCGCGCAGCACCTTCCAGGCGATCCACAGCACGAACAGGCCGCCCGCCATCTGCACATACTCGAAGTGCAGCAGACGCGCCGCAAGCGCGGTGAGCGCGATGCGGAGCACCACGGCCAGTGCCGCGCCCAGCGCGACGCCCCAGCGGCGCTCTCGCGGCGGCAGCGCGCGCGCGGCCAGAGCGATCACCAGCGCATTGTCGCCGGCCAGCAGCAGGTTGATCAGAACGATGGACAGGCCACCAAGCAGAAAGGGGATGGGAAGCATAATGCCCCTAGGCCGGCGCTGGCGGACTAGGCGTCAGTCGCCCGGCGCGCACAAAGTAACGCCGCGCCGCGGCGGCGTCGCGCAGGATGCGCGCCTTCAGTGCCTCCGGGTTGGTGAATCTGCGCTCCTCGCGCACGCGCCAGAGGAACTCGACGGAAATGCGCCGCGGGGTTTCGCCGATCGGCGGATCGAGCAGGAAGGTCTCGATTGTCAATTGCGTGCTGTCGCCAAAAGTGGGCCGATAGCCGATGTTGGTGATGGAATTCCACATGCGTGCCGACTCCAGATCGCGCGTGCGGGTGACGTAAACACCGGTTCTGGGAATGAGCTCGGCACCGGCGGCGAGGTTCAGTGTGGGCACGGTCTGGCGAGAACCGGCGCCGCGGCCCGCGACGACTTCGCCTTCGAGCGCATAAGGCCGTTCCAGCCAGCGCGCGGCCAGTGCCACCCTGCCCGATTCGAGCAGACCGCGAATCGCGCTGCTGCTTACCGGACGGCCGCGGCGGGCGACCGCAGCCACGATTTCGGTTTCGAATCCCAGCCGGCGGCCGAGCTCGCGCAGGGTCTCCACGTTGCCGGCGTGGTCGTGACCGAAGCGGAAATTGTCACCCACAAGGACGGCGCGCGCCCCCAGGCGGCCGGCCACAATCCGCCGCGCGAATTCTTCCGGAGCGAGCCGGGCAACATCAGCCGTGAACGGCAGGATCAGCGCCTGCTCAATGCCCTCGTCCGCCATCAGCGATGCGCGCCGCTCGGGCGGCGTCATCAGCCGCGGTGCGCGCTGCGGCGCCACCACGCGCGCCGGATGGGGGTCGAACATCAGCGCGGAAGGTTTCCAGCCGCGTTCGATGGCGATCTGTTTCACGCGCCGCAATATCCGCCGGTGGCCGGTGTGGACGCCATCGAAGTTGCCAATGGTGAGCGCGCTCGGACCGAAATCCGCAGGCACTGCATCCAGACTTCGATAGAGCCTCATAGCGCGCCCCCATCGACCAGGATTTCCATCCCGTCATAGGCCAGCCGTATGTGCGGCGGCAGCATGCTCTCGGCGCGCTCATGTCCCAGGTCGTGGCAGATGTGGGTGAAGAACGCGCGCCGCGGCGCGAGCCGCTCCACCGTTTCGAGCGACCGCGCGACGGTCGAGTGAGTCGGATGCGCCTTGTAGCGGAGCGCATCCAGAAACAGCACGTCCAGGCCGCGCAGTAGTTCCATGGAGGTGTCGGGAATGGCGCTGTGATCGGTAAGATACGCCGCGGCGCCGAAGCGGAACCCGTAAATCGTCCGGCTTCCGTGCAGAATTGGCACTGGCAGAAACGGCAAGCCAAACAAGTCGAGAGCGCTGCCATCGATCGGCCGCGGATCGAGCTGCGGCACCCACGATTCCTGTTCTTCGGCCGCGAAGATGTATTCGAAAACGCGTTGCACGTCCGCCATGGTATCCGGCGCGGCGTAGATCGGGATGCTCCCCTTCTGCCGGAGATTGAACGGCCGCACGTCGTCCAGGCCCATGATGTGATCGAAGTGCCCGTGGGTAAACAGTACGGCGTCCACGCGATCCAGACGCGCGCGGAGAGCCTGAGCGCGAAAATCGGGCGTGGTGTCGATCACCACCCGGCGATCCCGGTAGCTCACCAGCACGGAAGGGCGCAGCCGGTTGTCGCGCGGATCGGTCGAGGTGCAGACGGCGCAATGGCAGCCCAGCGTGGGGACGCCCACACTCGTGCCCGAACCCAGCACGGTGATCTTCAGCGGCGCCGCCATTCAAGCTTTCGCCTGGGCGGCCGCTTTGGCCAGATCCTCGGAAACCTGCACGAAACGGAAGCGCAGTTCGGTCAGGGAGTTTTCGAGCAGCCGCTGCTCCTCCAGGCTCAGGTTGCCCTTGGTCTTTTCGGTAAGCACACCCAGCATGTCGATGGCGTGGCGGGCCAGGTCGAGATCCGGCTTCAGGTTCTCCTCCTCGCCATACGGCATCAGCCCAAGATGCACCTCCGCCTGCGTGCGCAAGGAAAACACGAGGAACGTGAATGAGGCGGGCGGCAGGGGCATGCGAACTTCCTCCTGCGGCTTCGGATTGTTTTCGGTGTCGCTCATCAAATGTATTTTACCTGTTCAGTTTCGCCTCCAGCGCCGCCTTCACGCCGGGCCATTCGGATTCGATCACGCTGAAGTAAACCGAGTCGCGGTAGCTGCCGTCGGGGTGGATCATGTGATTGCGCAGCGTGCCTTCCTCGCGGGCGCCGATGCGCGCGATGGCGCGGCGCGACGTCTCGTTGCGGGCGTTGGTTTTCAACTCGACGCGGATGCACCCCAACGTTTCGAAAGCATGGCGCAGCATCAGGTACTTGGCCTCCGTGTTGATGCGCGTGCGCTGCCACGGCGGGGCGACGAATGTCCACCCGATTTCGACCTTTCGGTTGGCGGCGTCGATGTTGCCGTAGCGCGTGCTGCCCACCACGCGCCCGGAGGCTACATCGATCATGGCGAACGGAAGCGCGGAGCCGGTCTCGCGCATCCGCAATGCGTCTTCGACGTAACTGCGCATCTCTGCCGGAGTGGCGACCCGGACGGGAGTCCAGCGCCAGAGCGCCGGATCGAGTCCAACCTCGCACAGCCCCGCGTGGTGCTCGAGCGACAGCGGCTCCAGCCGGACCTCTTCACCCGTCAGAGTAATCGGCGCAAGGGGCATTCCAATATTTTACGCTGGCGCGTTGCCGCGGGATTTGAGAGTGCTAAACCCGCCGTTTATTGTCATGCGGACAAGCTGAAGCATGCCCCACCGACGACGCGCACTGTGCTGGTGGGGCATGCTTTAGCTTGCCCGTTTTCTCCAGGTCGCCTAGCCTCACCGGGCTGCAACATGACACCGCTGGGTCTGAAGGCGATGGAGGTCCGTTTCAGACCCGAGCAGGAACTACAGCTTTCGCCGATTGCGACCAACACAGGCACCGCTCCGCCATCGCGACCAGCCCTACCGTTGGCTCAACCCGCCGTCCACGGCCAATAGTTGGCCCGTAACGAAGCTGGAGGCCTTCAGAAAATAAGTCACCGCGGCGGCGACCTCGTCTGGCGTTCCACCGCGGCCGGCGGGAGTGGCGGCGATCATGCGGCGTCCGCGCTCGTCGATATCGTCGAAGGGGATCACTCCGGGAGCGACCGTGTTGACGGCAATTCGCGGAGCCCAGGCCTTGGCCAGCGCGCGCGTCAGCATGATCACGCCGGCCTTGGATGCGCAGTAATGAGCGTGCTCGGCCCACGGCCGTATGCCACCAAGCGAACTCACATTCACGATGCGTCCAGCACCGGTTTCGAGCATCCGGCGCGCCGCCGCCTGGCAGCAAAAAAACACCGCCTTCAGATTGACGGAGTGGATGAAGTCCCAATCGGCTTCGGAGATTTCAAGTGGGTCGAAGCGGGTGAAGCGTGCGGCGTTGTTGACCAGCCCGTCGATGCGCCCGCACTGGCGGGCGGCCTCGGCAAACAGCCGCTCGATTTCGGCCACCGATTCGAGATTCGCCTGCAATACCGGCGCGCCGCCGCACTCGGCCGCGGTTTGGCGAGCCTCCGCCTCGGAGCGCTGGTAATGAATCACCACCCGTGCGCCCTCGCGCGCGAGACGCAGCGCAATGGCGCGGCCGATGCGCTTGGCGGCGCCGGTCACCAGCACCACTTTATCCCGCAGATCCATCTCCGGCTCGGCTGTCAACGTTTCTCTCCTGATCCCAATCGCTCAGTATACGCGCGTTTGCCGCTCGAGCGGCGGACCGGGTTACGACTGTTATAATCGAGCTTCAAACCATCGTTCAAGGAGAGCTGTTGTGCGAAATAAGATCACGGTTGTCGGCGCTGGAAACGTTGGCGCCAATTGCGCCTTGCGCGTCGCGGAAAAGGGGCTCGCCGATGTCGTCCTGGTGGACGTGGTAGAGGGCGTTCCGCAGGGAAAGGCGCTGGACTTGTTGCAGTCCGGACCGGTGCAGGGCTATGACGTTTCGATCGTGGGCTCGAACGACTATGCCGCCACCGCCGATTCCGACGTTGTCATTATCACCGCAGGCTTCCCGCGCAAACCGGGCATGAGCCGCGACGACCTGCTGATGGCCAATTACGGTATTGTAAGCGGCGTCACCGAGCAGGTTGCCAAACACTCGCCCAATTCGATCCTCATCCTGGTGACCAATCCGCTGGACGCCATGGCGCAGGCCGCCCTCTGGGTCTCGAAGTTCAACAAGCAACGCGTAGTCGGCATGGCCGGCGTGCTCGATAGCGCGCGCTTCCGCACCTTCATCGCGCAGGAAGTGGGCGTCTCGGTTGAGAATGTGACCGCGGTCGTGCTGGGCGGCCACGGCGACACCATGGTGCCCGTGGTCCGGCTGAGCAACGTCTCCGGCATTCCGCTGACGGAGCTGATGGACCAAGCCACCATCGACCGCATCGTGGACCGCACCCGCAACGGCGGCGCCGAAATCGTCAAGCACCTGAAGACCGGCAGCGCCTACTACGCCCCCTCGGCCGCCGCGGTGGAAATGGCCGAATCCATCCTCCGCGACAAGAAGAAGGTTCTTCCCTGCGCCGCGTATCTGGAAGGCGAGTATGGCATCAACGGCCTCTTCGTCGGCGTCCCCTGCAAGCTGGGCGCGCGCGGCATCGAGAAGATCTACGAGCTGAAACTCACGCCCGAAGAGCAAGCCGGCCTGCAAAAAAGCGCCGCCGCCGTGCAGGAACTGGTCGACGTGCTGAAGAGCAAGAAGTAGGGCTTCCGCGAATTGGCGTTTTGGAGCCAGCGCAAGGGCAGCTTGGCGCTGGCCTCGGTTTTTCCGCTTCGGGGGGATGCGCCCCGGTTTCCCCAAAGACCTGGAGGCAATTTTGGAATACCTGAAGCAACTCGAAACAGTGCTCACAATCCTCTTGGGTTGGCTCCTCGGCCTGCTGACGCCGGGTATTGCCGAGAGAATCCGACGCCCCTACCGGCGCCGTGAATCGATACGGGCCGTTGTAGATGAGATGCTCAGTCTTCAGCACACGATGGCAATAGTGGCTTACCAAATGAGGGCGATGCGCGCCGAAGTCTCCGACAGTTTTCTGGATGGGGTCCTGCCGGTTATTGAGAGACCGGGGACAGTGACCAATTGCACAATTAACCGGCGGGGGCGAGAGCGGGAATCCTGCTGGACACCCAAGTTCGAGCTGGGATAGAATTCCATCTGGACCACAATCTCGACTTACGAGGGTAACCATGAAGAGAACACTTGTCATTGCCGCTTTCTGTCTGTCCTTCCTCGCCGGTGCTGCCTTCTCCGCCAGGGTGCACGACTGGCACGACCTGGATGCAGTCCACAGGCACGTCACCGAGGCGATCCACGAGATGGAGCGCGCGCGTGCGGCTAACAACTACGACATGAAAGGCCACGGGGCGAAGGCCGAGGAACATTTGCGGGCCGCCGAGCGTGAACTTGACGAGTCGGTCAACGCGATGAGGGCGGAGTAATCGGCTTCGGGAAACCAAACGGGCACAGGCCGCGCCACCAGCGCGACGATGGTGGCGCAGTCCGCCGTCTCAGAACCGTTTCTTGAAAAGGATGTCCATTCCGACCAGGCCGTTTTCGTCGCGTTGCGCCACCACGGACCACTGCTTGGCGAAGGCCCATTCCACGCTCACCACCTGCGGGTTGCTGGTGGTGACGTCCGTGATGTAGGTGAATGTGATATCCGGCGTCACCTGCTGCTCCAGGGTGACCCGCGCCGTTCCGTTGAATTCGGTGCCGGGGAGAGTGGGATCGATGCGCAGACGGCTGACGCCGAAGAAGCGCTGCAAGCGGCCGGTGACGGGGCTCGATATGGCCTGGCCCAACAGCGCCGAACCAGCCGATTGCTGCCAGGCGGGCGCGGCGGTGTTTTGGCCATAAGAAACCGATGCTTCGTCGGTGGGCGAGCGGCCGGTGGCGAGCAGCGCGACGATCTCGCTGAATTGCAGCGGCGGGTCGGATCGCGGCGTCAGATTCAATTTGCTGAGCGGGCCGGAAATATTGAGTGTTACCTGTATGCCGCGGGCCTTGGTTTCCAGATCGACGTCCAGCACCGGGTCTATATTAGTCGGGCTGAAGTACGAAACCGATCCCTGCGAAATGCTGTAGCGCGTGCCGAAGAAGACAATCTGGCCATGCGTGATGTTGACGCGCCCCAGCACGGCGGGACTGGTATAGGTGCCGCGCAGACGCAGGTTGGCTTCCACCTGGACGTCCTGTGCCAGCGCGCTCTGCACCTGCACGTCCGGCGAGGTGGCGACCTGAACGTCGTACGTGAGGCCGCCGAGCAGGCCCGGATGCGCCGCCGGCGTGCGCACCGGCTCCGACGATTGCGCTAGCAGCGAGCTGAAATCCGATTGCGGATTGAACCCGGTGCGCAGCACCGTGATGGTTCCGGAAAGTATGCTGCTGGCTTTGGTACCGGTGAAACGCAAGTCCGCGTTAGCCACAGTGCTGACGCCTTCCGGATAGCGCACACGCACCTGATACGCGGTGGCGTGGAGGCGAAACACGGTCGGCCCCTCGCCGCCATACACGGCGAAACCGCTGAGCTCGATTCTGCCGCCGCCGGTTTCGCCGGTGAAACTCTGGATGGAGGCGCGGTCGCCGCTGAACAGCAGCACTCCGTTGGCGCCGGAGATGCCGTTCGATACGTCGCTGATGTTGAACGACGCGCCGGCGAACTCCAGGCGGCCGGCGATCTGCGGCGCGGCCAGCGTCCCGCGCACAGAGGCGTCCGCTTGGATCGCGCCGGTGGCGGTGAGACCGCGATCCAGATCGTGTACCAGGCTGAGATCGGCGCGTCCGGCCACGCGCAGGTCGAGCGGGTTCTTCTGGCCCAGCGCCATGCGGCCGGTCACGCTGAAATCCGTGTTGTGGCCGGTGAACCGCGCAGCCTCCACGGTGACGGTCGAACCGGCCATGCTTACGACGATATCGCCGGAGTTGTGAATCCCGAAGGCGCCTGGCGCCAGACCGGTGGATGCCGCAGGCGCTAGTTCCAGACGCGCGATGCGCAATTCCGCCGTCATCGCGCGCGGGTTGAGCGCGGGACCCTCCACGCGCAGCGAGGCTTCCGCCGCGCCGTTGAGACCGGCCAGTGACCCGGCGGGCGCCAGCCACGCGCGCAACTGGGCGAGATCCACCTTAGTGAAGCGGATGGTGGTGCTGCCGGGGTAATCCCCCACCAGGCGCCACTGGCCGTCGCCGACAATCGACGATTCGGCGAAGTTCGATTCCAGGTGCGTCCGCAGCGCGCCGTCTGCGGTTTCCGCGGTGAGGCGAACGTCTCCCAGATCGCCCCCAGGCAGTTGCAATTTCGTGCCGTCGATCTCCGCATGCAAATCGCGAATGCGGAATCCGGGCCGCCCGTTTTCCGCGGGAGCGATATCCACGGCGCCGCGCGCCTGCACCGCGGCCGTGCCCTTCGCACCAGGCCGCGCGTCTTCGAGCAGGTGAATCTGCTCGATCGGCATGGCGTTGGTCGAGATCTGAAACCGCAACGCGCCGGTATCGAAGCGGCCCGGCGAATGGGCGAAGCTGGCATCCACGCGGATCTGTTTCGAGCCAGCGTGGATCTCGCCCGCGGAAAAATCGAGCGTGCCGGCGCGGTAGCGCGCGCGGCCGGTGATGCGGTCGAAAGGCTCTCCTTCAATATCGCCGCGTGCGCCATCGAGATCGGCCTGCACAATCGGATCGCCGGCGACTCCGGTGATCGCAATCGTGGCATTGAGCGTGCCCGTGGCCGCTCCCGCAGCGCCCGCCATCGCGACCAGCTCCGCGAGCGGCGCGTCATGGATCGTCGCGCTGCCGAAGAGATCGCTGCGGTCTCCCACTTCCCAATCGTGCAGCGCCACGGCGAGCGAGAACTGCGCGCGCACGCCCTCTCGCGACAGAGTCGCCCGGTCGAGGCGAAGATTATCGGGCGAAGCCACGACCGTCGCATCGAATGCGTCGAATCTGCGATCCGCATACTGGAAGGCCCCGGCCCGCAAGCGGCCTTGGATCCGCGGACGATTCAGGCCGCCGATCACTTTTCCATCGAACACCGCCGCGCTGCCGGCGAGTTTCACCGGAACCGCCGCGGTGCGCTCGCCCAAGGCGGGCAACCACTCGCTCAGGTCGCGCGTGTCGACGTGGACGCTCAGTTCGCGGCCGGCGGCGCCAGAGATCGCGACGCGCGAGTGCGGCAGACTGAGCCGCGAATGCCCGAGATCGAGGATGCCGCTCGGCGCATCCCAATCCGCCGCGATTTCGCCTTCGACGGGCGCGCTTCCCGCAGCCGGCCCGATTTCGAGCGCCGTCCTCAAATGCAATTCATTCGGGTGATGGAACGAGCCTTCCAGTTGCAACGAGCCGGCCGCCGTGCCGTCCCAGGGCAGCCGCGCGGGGGTCGACAAGCTCACCAGGCGGCGCACATCGAGACCGGTCACGGCGCCATCCACCGCGTAGCGATCGAACGCGCGCAGTCCGATGGCGCCCGTGTAGTTGCCGCCCAACATGTCGATCGAGACCTGGCGCAGATCCAGATCTGGGTTCGCGCCGCGCAGTACGGCTGCGGCGATGACCGCCTCAGTGGGAAGCGACTGGCCGCCCAGCTCGGTCTGTCCGGCCAGCCGTATCGGGCTGACGGTGACGCTGCGAAGATCGGACGTGAGTGGGCCGGAAGCCGTGAAGTTGTGCAGTCCGATGCTGGAATCGTGATATTCCAGGCCAGTGCCGACCAGGTGACCGGCGATCGAAACGTCTCCGCCGCCGCGCCACACGCCGCTGCCACGAACCTCCACCGTGCCGCGATCCAGCAGTCGCGTGATGAAGATGCGTTCGGCATCGCCATTATCCAGGCGCACCTGAAAATCGAACCGGCCGAGTGGGGCAGCCAGGTTTTCGATCTTGCCCGCCAGGCTCAGTCGCGACTTGCCGGCCGCAAAGTTGGCGGCGTGGATGTCGATGCGATTGGCTTCCACGGTGAACGACGCGCCGATGGCGACCGCCGTTTGTGCCACGCCAGGCGCCGCGAACTCCAGAGGCTCGATGGCGATATTGCCCCGGTAGCGCGGACCGGCTGCGTCGAAGCCAAGCGCCGCCTGGAAGTTCCGGCCTTGCGCGGCGAAGGGGAAGCTCGCCCCCGATTCCACCTGAAACTCGCCATGCCGCACGCGGAAACGGCCGATCGCGAGCTCGAGAATCGCCGCCATAGCATCGCCGCGCCGGGCACGCGTCCTCGGTTGCGGCAGGTTGGTGTGGCCGTTCGCATCGACGACGAGGAAGATTTGCGGCGCTTCGACCTCGAGAAAACGAATGTCGATATTGCGCTCCATCAGCGAAACGATCTTCAGCCCCACGGCGATGGAATCGGCGCGAAACAGCGGCGGCTTTCCGGCGGGCTCGGTGCCGTGCAGGACAAAGGCGTCGGCCTCGGCCCGCAGGTCGCGCCAGTCGAATCGAAATGCGCCCATCTCGACGCGGCCGCCGGTAGCGGTTTCGATCGAGTTCACCAGCCAGCCGCGCGCCTGGTCGCGGAACCATTCGCTGCGCAGCACCAGCACGCCGGCCACCGCCGCCAACGACGCCACCGCAGCCAACCAAGCGGCAATCCACAGCAGGCGGCGCCTCATTGGAACGCCTCGTCGTGATAGACGATTGCGGTCTGGCGCCGCGCTTCGCGCAGCCAGGTATCCATCTCGCGGTCTTCGCGCTGGCCCGCCAATGTGTCTTCGATTTTGTCGCGATAATCGTCAAGCGAAACGGTTCGGCCGGGTTCGGCCGCGCGTAGCCGCGGCGCCAGCACGGTGTCGAAGTATTGCTGGATCTCTTCCGCGGAGATACGCACCGCCGGGCGGAAGCGCACATCGACGAACTGCAACAACGTGCGCTGCCACAACAACGCGTCTCTCACGTCCCGATCGCTGATGCCGCCTTGGGCCAGCGCGCGCCGGTACTCGGCTTCAGCCGGATAGAAGCGCTTCCGGAAAGCGGCCAGCGCCGGCTCGATTTCGGCGGGCTGCGGCGCCGGATAGCGGCTGCTTTCGATCTCGCGTTGCACCAGCTTCTGCTCTACCATGCGCTCGGCCGCGACGCGCTTCCCGGCCGCGCTCAAATCCGGCGGTTGCCCGTTCAGAAACGCGTTCACCCGAATCTCGCGCTCGATGTCGCTCGAGGTGATCGCGCGGTTGCCCACCGTAACCGCAATGCGGTCGATGATGGCGCCCGAACCGGGCGTCGTCGTAATCGCCGCGGCCAGCGCCAGAATCGCTAAGCGGTTGGGCTCGGCGGATCGCAACTGCGGCTTTCTCTTCAAAAGGTCTGTCCTATCGAAAAGAAGAACTGAAAATGGCTCACGCTTTGCTGCGTGCACTGGTTGACGGCGTTTTGGCACGGATGGACGCCCGCGTTCACCAGGTCCTGCTCGGTTCCTTTGAAGCCGTAAAAGCGTGGCGGGTTGAGGTCGTAGGCCAGGTCCACGCGGAATGGGCCGACGGGCGTGCGGTAGCGAATGCCAAAGCCGGCCGCGTGAACCATGTAATCGAAGTCTCCGAGGCCGTCCTGCTTCACGCGGAAGGTAAAGTTGTTCGCGCCGGTGAAGGTGTTGCCGAAATCGTGAAACAGAACGCCGCCGACATTCTCTCCGATAAGCGGGAACCGCAATTCGGTCTGATTGAAGAACAGCGCATTGCCGCCGATGGGGAAGCCGGTCTCCGGGTCGCGCGGTCCGGATTGCTCCTCGGGGAAGGCGCGATCGGACGATGCGCCGCCGCCGAAGAAACGCTCCGGCAGCGGAACCGCATCCTCTTCGCCGCCGCTAAAGTGGAACGCAGCGATGTTGCCGATCTCGGTCGAGCGCGCCAGCACCAGCTTGCTCCCCAGCGAATGATAGCTCGCGTTGCGCGCCAGCACGCGCACGAAATCGCGCTGCGAGCCGAATATGTGCTCCGCGAAATCCACGTTGAGCGTATTGTAGACGCCCTTGTGCGGGTCCAGCGGATCGTCTCGCCGGTCCTGGATGACGTTGAACGAAAGCAGCCCCAGCCGCACCGGTTGCGAGAGCAGCGGGATCAGTTCGGGCGAAATCTTCAGCGTGGCCTGGTCCACGTCCACCGCGCGGTACGCGTAGCGGTAGAGCAGCGTGAGCGACTTGCCGACACGCTGCTTCAACTGCGTGGAGACTTCCTCGCGCTTAAAAGAAAACGTGCGGACGTCCTTGGAATCGTCATAACGCGCGGTGAAAGTGAGCGTCAGCTTGTCGTTGCCGCGGAAGCGCGCCCAATCGTAGTTGAGAATCGCCTGCTGTTCGAGGGTGGAAAATCGCGTGCGAAGGCTCATGCTGTGCGCGATGCCCCACAAATCGTTACGTGTGAGACCGAGCGAGACGCGCGGCGAAAATCCGGTCTGGCCGGCCGGCGCGTCCAGGCAATACTCGCAGCCGCCGATGCGCGCGAATTCGGCGCCCACGCCCACCGACACCGAGTAGCGCCGCGCTTCTTGCAGATCGTAGACCACATACTTCTGATTCGTCTCTCCGTCGGGATTCTGAATCGCCATATCCACGCGCGAGAAAACGCCCAGGTCGTACAGGCGGCGCTCGGTCTCGCCCATCGCGGTGGGCGATAGCGGATCGCCGGGGTTGAGCAGCAGATTGCGGTACACCAGGCTGGGCCGCGTGTGGGCCAGGCCGCCCGGATTGAACAGCACCTGGCGCACGAACTCGCGTCCTCCTTCATGGATGGTGTAGCGCAGATCCAGCCGGTTCGGCGCCGCGGCCTTGGCGCTCCACACGAAAGTCGCGTTGGGGAAACCATTCTGATAGTACTGCGCCAGGATCGCGTCGCGGTCCACCGCGACATTTAACTCGCTGAACGGCTGATTGGCAATCGAGCTGAGCAGGGGCAGTATCCTCGTCTTGTCGATCTGCTCGATGCCCTCCACGGCCAGACTATTGACGAACGTCTGCGGGCCTTCGTCGATCGCGATCCACACCGCCTGCTCGCCGCTGTGGCCTTGATAATGGTCGTCCAACCGGTCGCTCACCTTCACGTCGCGGAATCCGTTGGATTGGTACAGGCTGACGATCGAATCCTCATCGCGGCGCAGCAGGTCGGCGCTGAAGCGGCCATGCGGAAACTGCAACCAGGAGGCGGTGCGCAGGAACATGCGCTCCCGTATCTCGGCGGTCGGGAAGTAGCGGTTGCCCTGGATGCCGATGTACACCAGCTTGTGCCGTGTGCCCAGGTTGACGAGGTAGTCGATGGTGGCTTGATCCTGGGTGACGTTCTGCTGCTTGAATTCGACCTCGGCATCGAAGTAGCCTTTCGATTGCAAATAGTCCCGCAGGTTGTGAGAGCCCTCGGTGAGCAGGTCGGCATCCACCGAGTGTTCCTCGAAAATCGGCACGAAGTGCCCCAGGCTGCTCTCGGAGATCTTGGCGCCGATGGCGCGCAGGCGAATGCGCGGCCCCGCGTCTATGTCGAGCACCGGCGCCGCGCGGTTGGCCGCCGCATCGTACTTCACGTCCTCCAGCGTCACCTTGGCTTCCAGCCGATGATCCTTGGCGTACAGATCGCGCACGCCTTCGATTGCATCGCGCAGCCGCGTCTGCGTCATCGGTTTCCAGGTGTGTACGATCCAGCGCCGGAATCCGGTGGCGCGCAGGATGCTGGCACGGTCCAGCTCGACGTTGCCCACAATTGTCGGAGTGGTGAAACGCGCCCGGGGGCCGCTCGCGATTTCGAAGCGGATGTGTACCTGCTGGTAATCGTTGTCCCAATCGAAGACCGGGCGGACTTCGCCCCGGAAAAGCCCGTTCGACTCGAGCAACTTCTTCTGCCTGGCCACGGCCGCAGTCAGGCCGGCTTCCGTATAGGGCGACCCGAGGTCGAGCTGCGCCGCGTTTTCCATTTGCGACACGTTGGGCGGATTGGAAATTCGTCCCGCCGCCACCACGTGACCGATAAACCAACTGTTCTTCGTGACGAAGCGCACCACCACGCCGTCCTGGTACGGCTCCGCATCCACCCGAACATCCGCGTACCGGCCAGTGGCGAACAGCCGGTCGATGCTGGCGCGGACGTCGGCCAGCCGCAATGGCTGGTTGCGCTTTACGGCCAGAATCTGGTTGATTTCAGCCGGGTCGAGCGGTTGCCGCACCGGCTCGAACTGGATGGCGGCGATCCGCTTGCCCTCCCAGGAAGCGTCTTGCCCCAGCAGCAAAATCGTTGGCGCGGCAAGGAATAACACGACGATGCGAGAGACGTTGGCGAACGGGCGGCGCACCAGAAACATGATAGCGTAAGCGATTAAGAGCAGGTTTGTTACCATGGGTGCGCGGCACAGAACAGCCCACCGCGCAGGCCGTGAGATAACCACTGCTGTGGTGGGGCATGCTTTAGCTTGCCAACGCCCGCTTGCGGGCGTGCGTTTTCTTTTGCTTCGAAACCCGTCGAGGAAACCCGATGCTTCCGCAGTCACCCCCGGAACGCCATGAAACGAAGATGACCGCGGCCGATCGCCAGCGCTACTCGCGCCAGATCCTGTTCGCCGGCATCGGCGAGGCCGGCCAGGAGTCGCTGCTGCGCTCACACGCGGCGATCGTTGGTTGCGGTGCGCTGGGCAGCTTCCACGCGGCGGCGCTGGCGCGTGCGGGCGTGGGCCGGCTCACCATCATCGACCGCGATTACGTCGAGCCCTCCAATCTCCATCGCCAGTGGTTGTTTGAAGAAGCCGATGCAGCCGAAGCCTTGCCCAAAGCCGCAGCCGCCGCGCGCCGCTTGCAGCAAATCAATTCTTCGGTCGCCGTGCGCGGCGTGGTCGCGGATCTGACGGCGGAAAATGCCGAGGAGCTGTTGACCGGCGCCGGCGCGATTCTCGATGGCACGGACAATTTCGAAACGCGTTACCTGATCAATGATTTTGCCGTCAGCCGCGGCATTCCGTGGATTTATGGCGCCGCGGTGGGCAGTTACGGAATCACTATGTCCGTGGTCCCCGGCCGCACAGCGTGCCTGCGCTGCGTCTATCCCGATCCACCCGCCGGTCCACAACCGACCTGCGAAACCGCCGGCGTCTTGAACGCGATCGTCTCCGCCGTGGCATCGCTGCAAGTGGCCGATGCGTTGAAGATCCTCAGCGGCCACGCCGATCTGGTCCGACCACGCATCACCACCATCGATGTTTGGGAAGGCGGCATCCGCCAGATCGACGCTCCGCCGCCCGATCCCGATTGCCCCACCTGCGCCCGCCGCGAGTTTCCGTACCTCGAAGAATCCGCGCGTCCTCCAGTGCGCATGTGTGGCCGCGACGCCGTGCAGGTCCGCGAGCGCGAAGGTCCCATCGACTTAGAAGAGTTGCGCACGAGACTGGAGCCGTTAGGCGAGGTAAGATCGAGTGAGTTCGCCCTGCGCTTCTTAGTCCCGCCCTACGAACTGACGATCTTCCCCGACGGCCGCGCGATCGTCAAAGGCACGACGGACGCAGGTGTCGCCCGCAGTTTGTATGCGCGGTATGTGGGGTAAGTAATTGGCCATTCAGTGGCCGTCTTCTCCCTTCACTTCCCCTTTCGCCTTCGTGTCGATCGGGCAACTGTCCTGGGATCTCTTGCCGCGGAGGGCTTCCCGTGTCGCTGCAGGCAGTCAAGATCCTTTCCAAATCACTTCCTGTTCCTGGCGGATGGCTGGCGACGTAATCCGCGTGCATCCCATGGCATCCCAAACGTCGCCGGTCAAGGGGTTTACTGCGCAGTAGTAGGTTATTAGAGCATTTTAGGAATTACCGTAGATCAGTCCGCACCCGCGAAACCAGGCTGTCGCGTTGTCCGGGGTGATGTGTGGGAGAGAGTCGGCGATGGCGGCCTCCAGCGCGTCTTTGCTT
>Ga0074045_10000152_pt1 | contig 62356 bp, 48 predicted proteins | sample BogForMeECP23OM2_FD_94442 | JGI IMG/M metagenome (GOLD analysis project Ga0074045, IMG submission 94442) | Bog forest soil microbial communities from Calvert Island, British Columbia, Canada - Bog Forest MetaG ECP23OM2 | ecosystem: Environmental > Terrestrial > Soil > Wetlands ... | reverse complement strand
ATCTTCATGCGGCAATACCACATCCGATGCTCCACGTCGCCGCGCCGGAAGAGGATCAGGCCCGGCTTGAGTTCCGATTTGTCGGTGACGAATGCCATATTCGCCTCCATCGTTTGACTCGTCCTGTGCAGATTCCGTGCAGGTCTTTCTGGCAAGTCATTGACGCTGCGCATCTGTGCAGGACACGTACAGATAATATCAAAACGTTATATCTATTGTTTACATGATTTTATGATATATCTGTCATCCTGAGCGAAGCCGAAGGGGATCCCTACCCTCGGCTTGGTGCGCGGCAGCGGGGGCCTTGACGAACGCAGTCGACCAACGCGGATTCTTTTGGTGGCTGAATAAGCCGAACTGTCAAACAGGTTCCAAACTGTCAAACAAGTTCCAAGGAGACCCCGTCCCTGCAACTGAGTAGCTAAGGCTCGACTCGAACGTTTTCCACGGTCCCCTGTGACATCCAACCTTGCCAGCGCCTCCAAATAGCGATCATGGCCGAAGCACCCGGAGTACGAAGAGCTCGCTTAGGTCAGGCCTAAGTCCTTTGTTCTCCGGATTTTGACCGTTAAGCTCTTTGCACTCTAGATTTTGCAGAACACTTTTTGCAGACCCCGCGCCCAGCAGGACTTTCAAGGGCACGGGGGGGTGGGGGGATACCCGGCATCGGCGCATTTTCCCAATCGGGAATAGCCATCGCGCAGTTTTATTTCAGCAGGAATTCCACAGTGATCTGTCCCACGTGACGTAGCTCACAGACGGCCCAAAGTGCCCCCCCGTAAAGTTGAGAGCGTAATTCAGTCATTTTCCGTCGAAGGGCTTAGCGCATGGCTACTGTTGTCTCTCCCACGACTACGCGAGTACTGAATTCCGCTCTGGCGCAGAGGATCATGAGCGCCGCGGATGCGGCCGCTCTCATCAAGTCCGAAGACCAGATCGGCATGAGCGGCTTCACCGGATCGGGCTATCCTAAGGTCGTTCCCATCGAACTCGCGCATCGCATCGCTGATGCCCACTTTCACGGCCAGAAGTTCCAGGTCAGCGTCTTCACCGGAGCTTCCACCGGTCCTGAGCTCGATGGCGCGCTTGCCATGGCCGGAGGCATTCATCTCCGTCTCCCCTATCAATCCGATCCGGAAACTCGCAAGCGCATCAACGCCGGCGAAATGGATTACATGGATATCCACCTCAGCCACGTCGCGCAGTTCGTCGAATATGGGTTCCTCGGCAAACTCAACGTCGCGCTGATTGAAGTCACGGCCGTCCTCGAGGACGGTCGCCTGGTTCCGAGTTCGTCGATCGGCAACAACAAAACCTGGATCGATCAAGCCGAGCGCGTAATCCTCGAAGTGAATTCCTGGCAGCCGGCCGCGCTCGAGGGCATGCACGACATTTACTACGGCCTCCAGCCGCCGCCCAATCGTGGACCGATTCCCCTGGTGCGTCCCGGCCAGCGCATCGGAACTCCGTACCTCGAGGTTCCCGCGGAGAAAGTTGTCGCCATCGTGCTCACCGATTCTCCCGACCGCAACAGCGCCTTCAAAGCACCGGATGAAGCTTCCAAGCGTATCGCCGGACACATTCTCGAATTCCTTAGCTGGGAAGTGCAGAAGGGCCGCATGCCTGCGAATCTTCTTCCCCTGCAATCCGGCGTCGGCAATATCGCCAACGCAGTTCTCTTCGGACTTGAAGAAGGCCCGTTTGAAGGACTCACTTCATATACCGAAGTGATTCAAGACGGCATGATTCGTCTACTGAAGTCGGGTAAGGTAACCTCGGCCTCGGCCACGGCGTTTTCCCTCAGCCCTGAGATGCTGACCGAAGTGAACGCCGATATGGCCAGCTACCGCGAGCGCATTGTTCTGCGTCCGCAGGAAATTTCCAATCATCCAGAAATCATTCGCCGCCTCGGCGTGATCGCCATGAATGGCATGATCGAAGCTGATATCTACGGCAACGTGAATTCCACGCATGTGATGGGATCACGCATCCAGAACGGCATTGGCGGCTCCGGCGACTTCGCGCGAAACGGATATCTCTCGATCTTCATGGCTCCTTCGACGGCGCAGCGGGGAACGATTTCAACCATCGTTCCCATGGTGTCGCATGTCGATCACACCGAACACGACGTGCAGGTCATCGTCACCGAACACGGACTCGCCGACCTGCGCGGGCTCTCGCCCCGCCAGCGCGCGCAGCTCATCATCGAAAAGTGCTCCAGCGCAGACTACAAACCCTTCCTCCTCGACTACTTCAATCGAGCCGAGCGGCTGTCTTACGGAAAACATACGCCGCACCTGCTCGGCGAAGCGCTGGGCTGGCACAACCGCTATCTGCGCTGTGGAAAGATGAGGCCGCAGGAAGAGAACTAAGAATCCGATACAGAATCGATCTCCTGAATACCGCGAACGAATCTTGATCAGGCGCTTTCTGATTTTCTTCACTGAGCGTATGATCCTTCCGCCGTTAATTCCGATACAGGAGATGCTATGAAGAAGCTCTGCGGGCTCGTGGTACTTGTCTTTCTGTTGGTCCCTGCGTTGTTCGCGCAGGAGCATTACACCGAGGGTCCCGTCTGGCGGACTACCCTGATCCGCGTGAAACCCACGCACATGGATGACTATCTCACCACTCTGCGAAAAACCACCAAGCCGGTCTACGAGGAGAGCAAGAAGCAGGGAACCATCGTCGACTACAAAATATTTCTCAAGGAGACCAAGAACAGTCCGGATGATTGGGACATCTGCATTGCCGTCGAATATAAGAATCATGCCGCTATGGATGATCTGACGGCGAAGGGAGAGATGGTTCGCGATAAGATTCTGGGCGGGAAAGCTCCGGCGCAGGAGTTGGCCACAAAGCGTGAGGAGATTCGGGAAATCGTCAGCTCGCAACTGCTAGAGGAAATTTTCCTCAAGTAACGGTGGAATTGTTTCGTGCGGGCTGGGCAATTGCCTGGCCCGTTCACTTATGCCTATTGATACGTTTTAATAGAGGCATTCCGCGTGCTAGAATTCGCGGCTGAGGAAATATGCCCGCGACTCGAACGCTCTCCACGATCTTTCTCCTTCCGTTCATTATTCTCATCATTCTTATCGCTTCGCTATTCACTCAAGCACAAACCCCCGCACCGACAGCCAAGCTCTCCGTCCACTGGGAAGAACTTACCGCCGCCGATTTCCGCGAGGGCATTCATCGTTCGCAAGGAACATGTCTGCTTCCGTTCGGCATCCTGGAGAAGCACGGAGCACATCTGCCGCTCGGCACCGATCTCCTGGACGTGCGCTATGCCGCACTGCACGCGGCGGAGAAAGAATATGCTGTCGTTTTTCCGGAATACTATTTCGGACAGATCGCCGAGGCCCGCCACGAGCCCGGAACCATGGCCTACAGCCGCGAGCTGCAACTAGCCCTCTTACAGGAAACCACCGACGAGATGGCGCGCAACGGCTGCAAGAAACTAATCATCGTCAACGGACACGGGGGCAACGAGCATCTGCTTCCGTACTTCGCGCAAACCCAACTCGACAAGCCGCACGACTACGTGGTTTACGTTTTCGACGAGCGCACGCCATCGTCAGGCGGACCGCCGAAGAAGACCACCATCGACATGCATGCCGGCGAAAGCGAAACGTCCAAGATGATGATCGCGCGCCCCGACACGGTACACATCGATCGAGCTACGAGCGAATCCGGCGCTGATCAGCACCGGCAGAATCTTCCTGAAGATGTCTACACTGGCATCTGGTGGTACGCGCGCTTTCCCAACCACTATTCCGGCGACGGCTCCGCCGCAACGCAAGAGCTAGGCAAGTTTCAGATGGACTGGTGGATCGACACTTTGGCAAAGACAATCCGCGCCGTGAAGGCCGACGACGCGAGCCTCAAACTACAGAATGAGTTCTACGAAAAGAGCCAGCATCCACTCGATACGCAGCCGTGATCTCAGGTCACAGGTCTTATAGGCCCAAGACCTATAACCTACGACCCAAGAACCTTCTACGAAGACCCTTCTACGAATTTCCGATCAGCGCACCGGTGATGAACACCAGGACTCCGCCCAGGCCGACCTGGAGCGCCGCTGAAATCCACGGGCTATCCATGTAACGGTGGCGGATCCATGTGATCGTTGCCAGTTCAGCGAGCACAACAGCGCCCGCCGCCCACAGCGCGACGCGAAAATCCTTCAGCAGAAATGGCAGAGTATGTCCAATGCCGCCCAATGCCGTCATGGCGCCGCAGATCAAACCGCGCACCCACGGATGCCCACGTCCGGTAAGGCTTCCATCGTCGGAAAGCGCCTCCGCAAAACCCATGCTGATGCCCGCGCCCGCGGATGCGGCGAGGCCCACGAGAAATGCGTCATTCGAGTTGTGCGTGGCGAACGCGGCCGCGAACACCGGGGCAAGCGTGGAGACCGAACCATCCATGAGCCCCGCGAGCCCGGGTTGCACGATTTGCAATACGAACAAGCGACGTTGCGCCCTCTCCTCGTCGGCCTTCACATTCGTGGGCAGTTTTTCCGCGTCGAGCTCCTGCGCCCGATGTTCGTGGGTGCGTTCTTCGTTCGCAAGATCATCGAGCAGTTGCCGAATGCTGGCGTCCTGCGTGATAGCCGACGCCTTTTCATAAAAGTGACGCGTCTCCACTTCCATGGTGCTGGCTTCCTTGCGGACCGCGTCGATGCGCATCGGCCGGATCAGCCACAGCGCCGGACGCTCCACGAATCCCCGCACATCTTGCCGGCGGATCAACGGAATATGCTCGCCAAACTTTTGCCGGTAGAGTTCAATCAATCTTCTGCGATGTCCCGATTCTTCTTCGCGCATGCCTTCGAACATGGCCGCGGATGCGGGATAATCCTGCCGCAGCCCTTCGGCAAAATCGGAGTACACCCGCTCATCTTCTTCTTCTAAGGAAATGGCCAGGGCCAGCACTTCGCGTTCGGTAAGTTCCTGAAACTTCTTCATGGCGACCTAGTAGCTTACATTTCCGTATCGGCTTAGACAAATGGGAAATCTGAGTCTCTCCCATGAACGCTGGCTTGGATGCTACTATCCAGTGCATGACGCCCCGGAAATCATCTGCCCCAGCGAAACGCAAAAGCCCGGTGCACGCAGACAAGAAATCAACGAAGGCCATCGGGCGCGATGCCCCGCATGCGCCGGAGCTCGTGATCATCACGGGGATGAGCGGTTCCGGCAAAGCCTCCGTGCTGAAGGCCTTTGAAGATTTGGGTTACTACTGCGTCGATAATCTTCCCGTGGAGCTGATTCCGCGCTTCGCGGAAATGGCGCTGCAGTCGGCTGAAATCCGACGCACCGCGCTGGTGGTGGATGTCCGCGAGGGATCCAAGCTGGAGCAACTGCCCGGCATTTTGAAGGCGGTTCGGCGCTTGATTCCGACCAAGGTCGCCTTTCTGGAAGCTTCCGATGCGGTGTTGCTGCGGCGTTTTAGCGAGACGCGGCGTCCTCATCCGTTGGGCACGGACACGCCGGTCAATACCTCCATCAAGGCCGAACGGGGCCACCTCGCGGCGATTCGTGCCCTGGCGGATATCGTCATCGATACTTCAAAGTTCAACGTTCACGAGCTGCGCGCGCACATCACCGAACGCTTTCGCGAGCAGGCGACGGAAAAAAACATCCTGGTATCCTGCGTGAGCTTTGGATTTCGCCACGGCGTGCCGGAAGAAGCCGATCTGGTGTTCGATGTTCGCTTTCTTCCCAACCCGCATTTCGTTCCCGAATTCCGGCAGCTTACGGGACGTCATCCGAGGGTTGCCAAGTACATCCGCTCATTTCCGCAAACCCAGGAATTTATCCACCGCATCTCCGATCTGTTGGTTTATCTTTTGCCGCACTACATTCGAGAAGGTAAGAGCTACTTGACGATCAGTTTTGGCTGCACGGGCGGCCAGCACCGGTCCGTGATGATATCCGAGGAAGTGGGGAAGCGCCTGCACAAAGCGGGATACCGTGTGAAAGTTGTGCATCGCGATATGCCGAAGTAGGTTAGGCAGGGCTTAAGCCGCCACTTGGGGATTCGGGACCCGCGCAGTAAAATAGCACCTTGCATCCCATGCTCATTCCAGCGCCAGTGAGCCCCCGCGGCGTGCTCGGAGCCCTATGCGGCAACTGATGCGCCTCGTTCGTTACGCGCTTCCGTATTGGTTGCACATTCTTTGTTCCGTCGTGCTCATGGCGTTGGTGGGGGCGCTGGACGCATTCAAGTTTTTGCTCATTCGCCCGATCTTTGACCGAGTGTTGAATCCTTCTACTGGTTCAAAAGATATTCAACTGTTCTTAGTTCCGATTACGCACCACCCAGTTTATCTGCAGCAGTTGGTGCCTTCGCGTTTCACGAACGCGTGGACGATGGTTGCGGTTGCGCTGGTTGGCTCCACGGTCCTCAAGGGAATCTGCGACTACGCCGGCACGTACCTGGTGAACCATGCCGGATTCGGCATGATCACCGACCTGCGCGATGACCTCTACAACACGATCATGCGCCGATCGGCGGCATTTTTTTCCAAACACACCACTGGGACACTGCTCTCTGCCATCATTAACGATATCGAGCGGGTGCAGTATGCCATGTCCACGGTGCTGGCGGAATTCCTGCAACAGTTTTTCACCTTCCTGGCGGTAGGGTCCGTAGTCGTAGTCCTGGGTGGAAAGCTCGCCTGGGTGCTATTGCTGTTCGTTCCCGTGATTGTTTATTCTTCGCGCAAGATCGGTTCCCGAGTGCGCTCGACCACACGCCAAGGCCAAGACAAGCTGGCCGAGATCCAAAATATTCTGCACGAAACCATTACCGGCAACCGGATTGTAAAGGCGTTCAACACTGAAAAGTGGGAGATCTCCCGTTTTCGCGGAGCGGCGCGCCGGCTATTTCGCGCCAACTTGCGTTCCGTGGCGGCCACCGCGATCAGTTCACCGCTGATGGATATTTTTGGCGTGATCGGAATTGCACTGTTGCTGAACCTGGGCCGCGAGCAGGTGAAGCATGGCGAAATGACGCCCGGGATTTTCGTAGCTTTCATTACAGCCGTGTTCAGTCTCTATAACCCGGTCCGCAAGTTTGCCCAGTTTAATAATAATTTTCAGCAAGCGCTTGGCGCTTCGAGTGAAATTTTCAAATTCATGGACATCGAAGATGATGTCCGCGAAAAGCCGCGCGCCGCGCGCCTGCCCGTTTTCTCGAGGACTGTGCAATTTGATCACGTCAGCTTCGCCTATGGCGGCGACGGGGCAGACGCCGGTGTACTGCACGATATCAATCTCGAAGTGCGCCATGGCGAAATTGTGGCGATCGTCGGCTCCAGTGGCTCGGGGAAGAGCACGCTGGTTCACCTGATTCCACGATTCTTCGACGTCACCCAAGGCCGTTTGCTGATCGATGGCATTGATGTGCGCGACGCAACTCTGGCCTCTCTCCGGGAGCAAGTCGGAATCGTTACGCAAGAAACGGTTTTATTCAACGACACGGTTCGCAACAACATTGCTTATGGACAACCGCATGCGCCGCTGGAAGAAGTTGAGGCGGCGGCCCGGGCTGCTTTGGCGCACGACTTCATTCTGGCGCTGCCGGCAGGATACGATGAGGTGATTGGGGAGCGGGGTGTGAGGCTTAGCGGAGGCGAGCGGCAGCGAATTGCGATTGCCCGCGCCATCTTGAAAAACGCGCCCATTCTGATTTTGGACGAAGCCACGTCGGCGCTCGACAGCGAATCGGAGGCGTTGGTGCAGTCGGCGCTGCATAATCTCATGAGCGGCCGCACCGTCTTCGTGATCGCTCACCGGCTATCGACGGTGCGTCGCGCCGATCGGATTGTCGTGATCGAAAATGGTGCCATTGCAGACATTGGCACGCATGAAGACTTGATGACGAAGCTGGGTACGTACCGGCGTTTGTACGAATTGCAATTTGCCGATCTCGAGCAGAAGCTGGAGCCGGCGCGACCGAGCTGACGTCTGTTCATCAGAATTGGAAAATCATTATGCCGCTCCGTTCCATGACGGGTTTTGCGCAGGTGAAGGGCGAACTCGCGAGCCAGGCCGAAGGTAATGGCCGTGTCGCCTTTGCCCTTTCGTTAAAGTCTGTCAATCATCGCTTTCTCGACCTGCATTTTCGTTTGCCTTCGGGATCCGATTCGATCGAAATGCAACTTCGGCGCCTGCTGAAGGAGAAGATCGCTCGGGGTCACGTAGAAGTGACGCTTAGCATGGACCGCGGCGGTGGCGAAACCTTGGCGCTCAACCGTTCGCTGGTAAGTGCTTACATCGCGGCGTTTCGGGCTGCAGCCAGCGAATTTTCCGTGCCCGCCGAACCCGACCTCAATGTCATCCTGCGCATACCTGGCGCGCTCGACTCCGCAGTCAACGCCGTTGATGGAGCGCTGGAGTCGGCCGTGATGGCAACGATCGGGGAAGTGCTGGATCGATTGAATCAGATGCGTGAGCAAGAGGGGCAGAGCATCGAGCGGGAACTCCGCGAACGCATGGAGCATCTACGCCAGGCGGTCAAAGTAGTGCAGGAACACCGGCGAACCATGCTGCAGAGCTACCTGGAGCGGCTGCAATTCCGGCTGCAGGAGTTGCTGGGCGCCAACCCTGAGCGCGAACGGGTGTTGCAGGAAGCAGCGCTCCTGGTTGATCGGAGCGATGTGCAAGAAGAAATTGTCCGGCTGGAAAACCACATCCAGCACTTCCTGGGATTTCTGGACGAGCATGGAGAAGTGGGAAAGAAGCTCGACTTCCTGCTGCAGGAAATGAACCGCGAGGCCAACACTCTGCTTTCGAAAACCTCTGGTCTTGCCGGAGAAGCGCTGAAGATTACGGAGGCCGGACTTAGCATGAAAGCTGAGATCGAAAAATCGCGTGAGCAGGTGCAGAACCTGGAATGAGTTCTTCGCACAAGCCACTGGTCTATATCATCTCGGCCCCATCCGGCTCGGGGAAATCGACGCTGGTCAATGAACTGCTGAAGAAAGTCAGCGATCTGGAGTTTTCTATTTCCTACACGACGCGGGCTCCGCGAGGCAGCGAAGTAAATGGGCGGCAGTATTACTTCGTTTCACGGGACGAATTCGAGAAGATGATTCACGAGGGCGCGTTTCTCGAACATGCCGAGGTGTTCGGCAACTACTACGGCACAGCCCGCCGCTTCCTGCGGCAAGCCGAAGAACATGGGCGCGACCTTCTGCTCGATATCGACGTGCAGGGCGCCAAACAAATCCAGGACAAACTGCCGCAAGCCACGAGCATCTTTATTCTGCCTCCGAACCGCAAGGTTCTGGAGGAGCGGCTGCGCAAGCGGAGTGAGGATACCAACGAGGTGATCCAGCAGCGCCTGGATAAAGCCACCAGCGAAATCGAGAATTACCCGCGATATAGCTACATTCTCATTAATGATCAACTCGAGGATTCAATCCGGTTATTGCGCGCGATCGTACGGGGCGAACGCTTGCTACGCTCGGGCCGGCCACTTTCCGAGGAAGAAGCGAAAATCGTAGCCTTGGCGGATTGCTGCCGGCTGGAGAATGTCCGCGACCGCCTGAAACAGATTCTGGATTCCTTTAAGCCATCCGACGAATTCGGGGAGGATTAATCCTCGGTAACCGTCTCGGAGGACCTATGGCCCCCGCAATATTGAATTTCGTGGGAAAATAGGAGCGTAGTTCTTGGCTTCGCTGGCGAAGAACACAGCGTGCAAACTTTCGGCAATCAAAATCTTGTGTCCCGGTAGAAAAGGGAGAGAGTCCATGAAATTGATCGAAGGCTTCGACAGCAACTATCGCTACATTCTGGTAGCCGCGCGGCGAGCCCGCCAACTGCAATCCGGAGCGCCGCCGGTGGTGCAAACCAATTCCCGCAAACCGTGCCGCATCGCGCAAGACGAAATTCGCGCCGGCAAGGTGAAGTGGGAGATTCCTGAAACCCGCAGTGCCGCGGAACAGGCGGCTGAAGTCCTGGATCAGGCCTTCGGGCACGATGCTTAAAGCATTGCCCGGGAGAGCGATGTTTCGACCTTTATGAAAATTGCTCTCGGAGTCACGGGTGGAATCGCGGCTTACAAGGCGGCCGAAATTGTCCGCTTGCTGCAAGACCGCGTCATTCGCGTGCAAGTCATCATGACGCGCGCGGCGCAGGAATTTGTTCGTCCTCTAACCTTCGCTGCCCTCTCCGGTGAAAAAGTGATCACCGGTATGTTCTCGCCCGGCGAAGAGCATGCTCCGAACATCGACTCCGCCATCGAGCACATTGCCGTCGCACAGTCGATCGACGCTCTGCTAGTTGCGCCCGCCACCGCTGACGTTTTGGCGCATTTTGCCCAGGGTATCGCTACCGACTTCCTCACGACGCTTTATCTCGCTACGACTGCTCCAGTTGTGGTTGCTCCGGCGATGAACGTGAACATGTGGAATCATGCCGCGACCCAGGCGAATCTTGAAATTCTGCGCCGGCGTGGCGTAAAGATCGTTGAACCGGGATCGGGCTATTTGGCCTGCGGCATGACGGGCGCAGGCCGGCTTGCTGAGAATGAAATCATTGTCGCTGCGTTGCTTGAAGCGCTGGGCGCATCGCAAGATCTCGCGGGTGAGACGATGCTGATCACTGCCGGGCCCACGCGGGAGAAGATTGATCCTGCCCGCTACCTGTCCAACCGCTCCAGCGGGCGCATGGGTTACGCCATGGCAGAAGCCGCCTTGCGCCGTGGTGCGCGCGTGCTGCTGGTTAGCGGACCAACCGCATTAACGCCGCCGGGAGCAGCCGAGATCACGCCCGTAGAATCGGCCGAGCAGATGCGGGATGCAGTGTTGAATTTATTGCCGCAGGCTACCGTCGTTATCAAGACCGCCGCGGTTTCGGACTATCGTGCCAAGTCAGCCTCTCCGCAAAAAATAAAACGCAAAGGGCCGATCACGCTGGAGCTTGAACCGACTCCCGATATCCTCAAGGAGATTTCTCTCCGCAAGCAGTCACAGATCGTCGTCGGCTTTGCCGCGGAAACCGAAAATGTCCTCGAAAATGCGCGCCAGAAGCTGGCTGCCAAACAACTCGACGCCATCGTAGTCAACGACGTGTCCCGCGAGGGCATCGGCTTCGACTCCGATCGCAACGCGGTGACCATCATTACTCACGACGAGGTCGTTGATGTTCCCGAGACTACCAAGTGGGAAGTTGCGCAGCGCGTTCTCGATCAGGTTGTGCGCATACGTGATCGCCGCAAGTCTCCGGTGCGAGCCTGACGCGTCCCTCTGAAACTGGCGTACAATTCCGTCAAACAACGTAAGGAGTTCATGATGACGCAGAAAGTGATCGAAGTGATTGGAACGTCTAAGGAGAGCTTTGCCAGGGCTGCTGAGGCAGCGGTGGCCGAGGCCGCGAAGACGGTGCGCCGTATCAAGTGGGCGCATGTCGAGTCGCTCGACATGCAACTCGACGGAGCTAAGGTACAGCTATATCGGGCGACGACGAAAATCTATTTTGATGTGGAGCACTGAGTCGGGCATCTTTCGCTTGCCTGCTAAGAAGCAATAATGGCTCGTACACTGGACCCCCAATTGCGGAGCGCTCTTGCCGAGCGCGTCCGCTTCTGCCATGAGATGGGGATCTATGATTTTTACCAGCGAGATTTCGACCGGCCTGAGCCGGGGCCTTCCGAACTGACAGAAACTGAATCCACAGTGGTTGTCATATCAGAGTCTTTGTCCCAATCAGGACTGCGAGAGGAAATGTCCGCAAGAAAATCCGCCGTCGCGCCAATCATCGAGGAAAGAAGTTTTGAGATAGTTTCCTCCAAGCCGGAGTCAGGTGTGGCCGATCCTATTGCCGCGCTCAAACTGATTCGCGAAGACCTCGGCGACTGCACCCGCTGCAAACTTCACCAGCAGGGCCGCAAGCAGATCGTTTTCGGCGTAGGCAATCCGCGCGCGGAATTGATGTTTGTGGGAGAGGGTCCGGGCGCCGACGAAGATGCGCAGGGCGAACCGTTTGTCGGCCGCGCCGGCCAGTTGTTGAACAACATGATCAAGGCCATGGGCCTGCGGCGCGAGGATGTCTACATTGCAAACATTGTCAAATGCCGCCCGCCAGGCAACCGCCAGCCGGAGCGCGACGAGTGTGACACGTGTTCCCCGTTTCTTATGCGGCAGATTGCGACTGTCAAGCCGAAAGCGATTGTTGCGCTGGGGGCGACGGCGGCCAAGAATCTATTGGCCATCAACGCACCCATGTCCGAGCTACGCGGACGCTGGTACGACTTCAAACCTGCAGGAAGTGATCCTTCCTGGCTGGGCGCGCGCCTTGCTGTAACTTACCATCCGGCATTCCTGCTCCGCGATCCGCGCCAGAAGGGCGAGGCCTGGAAAGACTTGCAGATGGTGATGAAGTATTTGGGCATCGAGCCTCCGAAGAAAGCGGCCGAGTAGGATCTGCCGCCGACGAAAACTTTCATCCTGAGCAAAGCGAGGGATCATCGCCCGCTCCTCCAGCCTCCGCCACGATAGGAGGTCGCTAGTTTATTCTTCCAATCAATGCCCGAGTTCTGCGACGTTGCCCTGCCCGTTCCGCTCGACATGGTGTTCACCTACCGTGTCCCCGCCGACGTCACCCCGATTGTCGGAGGCCGCGTGCTCGTACCCTTTCGCCAGCAGCGCATGACCGGTATCGTCGTTGAATTACATGACCGCAAGCCCTCGGTCGCAATCAAGAATGTTCTCGGCGTACTCGACGACGCGCCTGTGCTGGACGATCAACTCCTGCGTCTCGGTCGCTGGATTGCCGATTACTATCTCGCCCCGCTCGGCGAAGTCTTCCGCACCATGCTGCCGCTGAATGCTGAGTTCAAGCGCGGTGTAGCTTACCGCATCAGTCGAGAAGGTCAGACAGCGCTGCGCCTGGCCGGCATGTCGGGATCGTCAGCCCGGTCGCGACGCACACCGGAAGAACAGGCCGCGGAGTTCCGCGTGCTGGATTATCTGGCCGCGCAAGAATCCGCGGCCGGAGAGACCGTTCAGATTCGCGACGAAACTCTGCGTTCGGCCACGCGCGTCTCGAAAGTCATCTTGAGCGGAATGGTGCGGAAGAAGTGGCTGGCGCGCGAAGATGTCTCCGGTGTCCGCGATGCAACCCGCATGGTCAAGATCGCAACCCTCAAATCCGCCGATGGCAAACTAAATGACAATCAGCGGAAAGTGGTCGAAACCGTTGCCGCATCGGGTGGCGAGGTTCCAGTCGATACATTGCAGGCACTTGACGTCCCACGGACTACTTTGAGCACGCTGGTCAAACGTGGTCTCATTGAAATTATCAAAACGCCTGCGGCATTCGCTGTCTCGCGTACCAGGCCGCGTCCCGCGCGCCTGGAATTCGATTTCAACCCAGCGCAGCAAGCCGCTCTGAATCGCCTGCGCGAAGCGGTGGACACAGGAAGGTTTTCCGGCATCCTGCTGCATGGCGTCACCGGTTCGGGCAAAACTGCCGTTTATCTTGCGGGCATGCGTGCTGTTCTCGATGCTGGGCGCTCTGCAATCTTGCTCGTTCCGGAAATTGGCCTTACGCCGGCGGCCGCTGCCGATCTGCATCAAATTTTCGGCGATGAAGTGGCCATCCTGCACTCTGCTCTGTCGGACAAAGAACGCGCCCAGCAGTGGCATCGTATCAAGAGCGGCGAGGCTCGCATGGTCGTGGGCACACGCTCCGCGGTCTTCGCGCCGGTCGCCGATCTCGCACTCATCATCGTCGATGAAGAGCACGACTCCTCTTACAAGCAAGAGGAGACGCCGCGCTACCATGCCCGCGATATCGCCGTGATGCGTGCCAAGATGGCGGATGTGGCTGTGGTTCTTGGTTCGGCCACGCCCTCGCTCGAATCTTATTTCAACGCAAAGAAAAATAAATACGCGCTGGTCGAGTTGCCTGATCGCGTGGAGCAGCGTCCTCTTCCGGAAGTCGAGATCATCGACATGCGCCAGGAGTTTCAGGAAACCGGCCACGAGCAAGTCATCTCGCGCAAGCTGGCGGCGGAGATCAAGGAGCGCTTCGACCGCAACGAACAAGTCCTGGTCCTGCTCAATCGCCGCGGATATTCTCCCGTGGTGCTCTGCCGCACCTGCGGCAAAACGCTCGAGTGCCAGAACTGTGCGATCGCCCTCACGCATCACAAGCGCGAGCACAAGATGGTGTGTCACTACTGTGGCTACACGGCCCCGGTGCCCAAAGCGTGCATCCATTGCGGAAGCAAGTATGTATATTTTCTTGGTGCGGGTTCGGAGAAGCTGGAAGAACTGCTGCACGGCATGTTTCCGCAGGCGCGCATCGCCCGCCTCGATCGCGACACAGTGCGGGGGCATGAAGATTTCGAGCGCACTCTGAACGCGCTGAGCGAGGGCACACTCGATCTAGTCGTCGGAACGCAGATGATCGCGAAGGGCCACGACATTCATGGCGTCACGCTGGTTGGAGTGGTCGGAGCCGACAGCGCCCTGGGAATGCCGGATTTTCGAGCCGCCGAGCGTACTTTCCAGTTGCTTACCCAAGTTGCCGGCCGAGCCGGCCGCGGCCAATCGCCGGGCAAGGTGATTCTCCAGACCTATTTTCAGGATCACTATGCGGTGCAGTATGCCGCGCACCATGACTTCGCCGGATTCTACGAAAAAGAGCTACGCTTCCGCAGCTGGATGCATTATCCGCCATACTCCGCGCTGGCCAACGTGCTTGTGCGCAGCGACAAACTTGACGAAGCGCTTCAGTGGTCTGGGGTGCTCGGAAAATGGTTTGAGCAGACCCGGCATGAAGGTGTGCGCGTGCTCGGTCCTGCCTCCGCGCCCATCATACGGCTGAAACGCGATTACCGTTACCACTTCGTCCTGAAATCGCCCAGCCGCGAAAAACTCAACGCTACGCTGCGCGCCATGTTGGCCTACGCTGCTAAACAGAAAATTCCGCGAACGCAAGTGATTGTGGATGTAGACGCGCTTTGGCTGATGTGAATAATTCTTCTGAGATATCCGTATGCCGTCGAAACCCCATTTCTTCCCAACTCCCGCTGCCTGGCGAGCGTGGCTTGAGGAGCATCACGCCGAAACCGAGGAACTCTGGGTTGGTCTCTTCAAACGCGATTCCGGCCAGCTTAGCATCACTTGGCCGGAGGCGGTCGATGGCGCGCTTTGCTTCGGTTGGATCGATGGCGTCCGCAAGAGTATAGACACCATCAGCTACAAGGTTCGGTTTACACCGCGAAAGCGGCGCAGCATCTGGAGTGCGATCAATGTAAAGCGCGTTTCGGAGCTTTCCACCTCGGGATTGATGCATCCCGCCGGCCTGGCCGCTTTTCAGAAGCGTGACGGAAAGCGATCCGAGATCTACTCTTACGAACAAAGAAAGGCCGCCAAACTTCCGGCGGCCTTTGAGAAAAAGTTTCGCGCGAATAAAGCGGCGTGGAAGTTCTTCCAGGTACAGGCCCCGTGGTATCGCAGAACTTCTAGCTTCTGGGTCATCAGCGCGAAGAAGGAAGAGACCAGATTGAAGCGCCTGGCCGAGCTCATCGAAGATTCCGCGCAGCAGCGAACTATACCGGCTCTTACGCGCCCACCGAAAGCAAAGTGACAGGCGGATTTCGGGGCGACCACCATGCTCACCGCCCGTCGATTTTTCCTCGAATCACAACCACGGACGCTGCCGGCAGATCGTACAACGCGTCGTTGGTTGCATCTTGCGTTGTGTGCACGATCGGCCCGTCGGGATCTGCAAAACCTTTGGTCGTGGGCACGATGGTACGTTCGCCGGATTTCTCTGCGTGCGCCATGAACCGGGTCTGCGCGGGATGCCACTGATATTGCGCGCTGCCGAAGGTGGAAACTTCGACCGGCCCGGAGAACGTACTAGTTTTCTCCGACGGTCCTTCAAATGCAATTCGTACGCGATGCGCATTTTGCTGGTCGCGGTTTACCGCCATCACCGCCCATTTCCCATCGGGACGTTTCACCGCATAGGCCGTCACTAACGCGTGACCAGCGCCATCCTCTATGTCGCTCTTCGCGGAAAACGCTTGATGCTCCGGCCCGCCGGGCTGAACCCACTCCAGGTTGATCAACTGCGCCACAAAAAACTGTGCCAGCGGCTGCTGCATCTGGTAATTGGCGTCGATGGTAAACATCCCGAAAGTTCCGGGGGAACTGTTGCAACCCGGCTCCATCTGCAGCGGCAGATAATGGAAGAAGTAGACGCCGTTGCCGCCTGAGTTCAGGAATGATCCGATGTAGTCGGCGAGCCAGATTCCAGCAAAAATATCCTGATAGGTCTCACTCGCGCCCGACGAAAGATTTCCTTCTGTGATGAACATCGGCAAGTCCGCGGGAATTCCGTCCTCATGCCAGACCTGCATGATGTGGCTTACCAACTCGGGTTCGTCATAGAGCACGCCCCATGGGGTTTTGCAGGGGTCATACGGATAGTGTTCGAAGGAAAAAAATGCCAGGTCATTCATGCGGCCATGCTGCTTCAAGTAATCGACAAAACGTGCGGTCCATGAGACTTTCCCGTTCGCGTCCGGCCACACCTCGATGTCCTTATTCACTCCCTGAAAGGACGGGCCGCCCAGCTTCAGCTTGGGGTCCACCCGATGGATGGCCGTCGCCCACTGCAAATACAACGCGGCGTTATCTTCCGGCAACATATACTGCCCGTCGGCTTCCTCGCCCATCTCGACGTAGGAAATCGGATAGCCGCGTTTCTCCAGATAGGCAATCTCCGCCGCTGCGTTGTCGGGAGTGTCATACAACATCGCAACCGGCATCATGGCGGGAAGTCCGCGAGTGACGCCGCTGGTGTAGAAGAGATCGAATCCAACCTGCGCTTGCTTGGTTGATCCCAAGTCCGACGGTTGATGCCAGGGATCGACCGACGAACAATACGTTGCCGTCTGCTCCTGATCGGCCGTGTGGCGGAGAACGTCGTGGAACGCGCCGTCTTCCGTGGTTGTGCCGAGGTAGAGTTCGCGAATTGCATAGCCGACGCAATTCCGTGGATCGCCCGGCCCATCCGCGTCGCAAGTGTTCGATGACTCCGTCATCCATATCCGCACGAAGCGCGCCGGCATAGGAGTGCTGCTCAAGCGCACAGTTGCAGTTCCACCCTTTCCATTCGTAACCGCACCTTGCGGAAATGTCTGCCACACTCCGCGTGTTACGGCTTTGATGGGATCGTCGCCCGTCCAGTACTGCACCACGAAGCGGCGCGCGTAAGGCTCGCCCCATGCGATGCGAATGCTGTCGATTTGCTGGACCTGAGCCATATCCAGCACGACCCACTGTGGATGCAGCGCATCGCTCTCGCCCGTGAAATGCTGCGTGAGGTACGGGTTGCTCTTCCAAAAGCTGTTCAAGTCTCCGTCGGTGAGCCGGGAGAAGCCCACGTTATCGGTGCCGTCGTTGCGGGTGAATCCGCGGCGCGGCAGCGCATAGCCATAGGAGTAGCGAATGGGTTCCGTCGGAGTTGCCGAACCGGTGAAATATCCTTTGCCGCTGGCATCGCTCCACCTTCCGTTCGGATTCCAGTGCCAGGCCTCGACTGCGAGTTCGGTGTTTTGGCGATACGTGACCGGTTGCCAGCCGGAGGCCATTGTCTTCTCGAGCGTGGGTTGCAGGAAGTCTTTGTCGATCGCTTCTGCTGCGATGCGATCGACGCCCGCACCCAGCGTTTGGTTCGGGACGAAATGATTGGTGGGATGTGAGACGTCAACCGTGATGGTTTGAGCTTGCGCAGAAAGTGCAAGAGCGAAACACAGAACGAGGCAGGCAGAAACAACGCGCGGCTTTTTCAAGAGGAATCACCTCTGTCGAGATATTAAAACGATTGAATAAAGGAGTATACGGCAGAAATCGCCTGGCGGCGAGCCGCTTGGGCGACACTTGGTTAGCGTGATCACAAAGTAATTATGCGAGGAATCAATAACTAAACTTCCTAACGTCCCCGGAATTGCCGGACGACTTCCGGCAGAGATGAGTGCGCCAGCGGCGCCGGCGTTAGCGTGAGCGTCAGCATTAGCAGTGCGAACAGGGCCAGCCACATTCGTCCGCCGGAAACTCTGGGCCACTCCGCCACCTGCGGATGTCGTAAGCTGCTCAGCTGCAGAAGAATGGCCCACACGAACCATCCCGTCCACAGGTAGTACGCCATAAATAGAAGAATCAGAATCGTCAGACGCGAAATAATCTTGTGCGCCCGAGGAGCAATCGAAAAAATAATATGTCCGCCATCGAGCTGGCCGCCGGGCAGCAAGTTGAGCGAGGTGGCCAGCATGCCTACCCAGGCTGCAATCGCGGTGGGATGCAGCAATACACGATCGAGCGGAAGCGCAGCCGCTCCCCGGATCAGGCCCGTTGTCGCCAGCAATCGGTGCACAGCATGAAAAATTAGCGGATAACCAAGTTCATACTCTGCTCCGCCAGGAACGGCGTGCATGGGCCTTGACCAAGCGAGTGAAACGATGAGTACCGCAAAAGCGACCACGAACCCCGCGATCGGTCCGGCAATTCCAATATCAAACAACGCCGTGCGCGATCGGATCCGCGACCGGATCAGAATGACAGCCCCCATGGTTCCGATCGGAGTTGGCACAGGAATGAAGAAGGGCAGCGTTGCATAAACGCCGTAGCGGCGGCAGTAGAGGTAGTGGCCCATTTCGTGAGCCAGGAAAAACAACATCAACGTGGCCATGAAGGGCACGCCGCCCAGCAGGCGGTCGGGATGGGAGAACATCCAACTTGCTGGGAAGAACGGGAGTGAATCATCGTTAACCGAGAGCGCCGGTTGGCCGTGCTGGAAGTTGTATCCCATACGCGCGCCCATCACCAGCGTAGTGAAGCACGTGGCCAGCAGCAGCAAGATATGAAGCCAGTAGCGCGGCTTGGGAGGAGACGGCAACCACCGCGGCGCCGGCCGGAAGTATTCGAGGGTAGGAGCAGACGTAGGAGGAGTAGGTTCCGACATGCGATTCTTCGGCCTTGGAATTTGTCGAGGCTATTCTTTAGATGCTACTACGATTAGCGGGAAGGCAGGTTGAGTCGGTTCGATGATTTAGGCGTAACTGTGGGAGGCGCCTTTCGCCGAAGCCCTGCTAACGGCCCGCAGGTAGAAGCCACCAGCCTAATCGATCGACTGCAGCTCTTTGCCCGGCTTGAAGCGCACGGCCTTGCCTGGTGGAATGGAAACCTCGGCGCCGGTACGCGGGTTGCGTCCGATACCGGTTTTGCGCGGGCGCACGTTGAAGACGCCGAAGCCTCGCAACTCAATGCGATTGCCCTGGGCCAACGACTTCTTCATGCTCTCAAAGACGGTTTCCACCGCCAACTCGGCCTTGGTCTTGGTGATGCCAGTTCTGGCCACCACTTCGTTGATGATGTCGAGCTTGATCACGAACGGCTCCCCGATGCGGTGTGAGGATTATTCTTCAAGTGATTGATGCTATGGGAGATAAGGGAGATTGTCAACGGGAGCATCTGTACCGTAAACTGGCCCCACGGAATTGAGCGAATTTTTCAAGATCAATTGATGGAAGTCCCGAAAGTTCTTACCTCACCCAAACACGAAATTGCCTCATCATTCAACCTCCCAAGGAGCTCCATGCTGAAGAGCGACCGCTGGATTCGCAAGACCGCGCGCGAACATGACATGATCAACCCGTTCTCTGAAAAGCAGGTGCGCGAAGGAGTGATCTCTTACGGATTGTCATCTTATGGATACGATTTACGCGTGGCCGATGAGTTCAAGATTTTTACCAATGTGAACAGCACCATCGTCGACCCGAAGAATTTCGACGAGAAGTCTTTTGTCACGGTGCGCACTGATATCTGCATCGTCCCGCCGAACTCGTTCGCGCTGGCGCGCTCCGTGGAATACTTCAAAATCCCTCGCGACATTCTGACTATCTGCGTGGGCAAAAGCACTTACGCACGCTGCGGAATCATCGTCAACGTCACTCCATTCGAGCCCGAGTGGGAAGGCTTCGTCACGCTCGAGATTTCAAACACGACGCCGCTGCCGGCGCGCATTTACGCCAACGAAGGCCTGTGCCAGATTCTGTTTTTCCAGTCCGACGAAGTTTGCGAGACCAGCTATGCTGACCGTAAAGGGAAGTACCAGTCGCAGCAGGGAATTGTGTTGCCGAAGTTGTGAGGAGTGTCGCCGACCGGCGCATTCTGCGCGAGCGATTTCGATTACCCGATTACAAAATCGCCAATTGACTCAATGAACTACCGCCCGTTCTCTTCTTCCTTGAACATGTACTTGATGGCGGGTTTGTAAATCATCAGGTTCGGGTTACCGTCTTCGCGGACTACCTTGATGCAGGTTTTGTCATACCACTCGATGATGCCGTGCACTTCCTCGCCGTCACGGAGCACGATGACCATGGGCGTTCGCGACTGCATCTGTTTCTGATAGTAGAAATTCTCGGCGTTGGTCTGCTCCGGAGGAGCTGTCTTCCGGCCGCCCCCTCCGCCCATGGAACGATCGCCGCGGTCGCCACGGTCATACGCGCGTTCTGGTCCCCGCTCCGGACGTTCGTGCCGGTCCCGGCGCTCGGCCATCTGAATGTGGTTGGAGTTGTGATTGCCGTGGTTGTGATCCACTCGCGGCAGCGCCGGACGGATCAGCTTGCGGTTGGCAAAATTATCCTGTTCGTCCGACGTCTTGGCCGGAGCCGGATCCATGGTTTCTTTCATAGTGGCGCTACTCCTGCACACGCACTCACGCAAACTGCAACGCCAAAGAGCCCTTGAAAGTATTTACGAAGGCGTGAAATTTAACCTACCGTACCACAGGAGCCACAACATGACAATGATACTGTCGTGCCACTCAGCGGGTTAGTGACCGGCCGTGCCGCCTCTGGCACCCTGAGGCGACGAGTGGGTATCTGACAGATCGGCGCCTCTGCGTTCCCGTCCGCTCCCAGTAACCAGCGCGACAAGGGTTGCGATGATCACGACAGTCCAGGCCAACACCGGGGCGAACAGGCCACCGAAACTCCGTTCGGCCAACTTGGCTTGCACTACTACATTTCGCGAGGAGAGCAGGTTTCCCAGTTGATAGGCGAAGCCGGGAAACGTTCCGCGAACAGCGGGTGGCGAGAGTTCGTTCAAATGGGCCGGAATCACGCCCCAGGCACCTTGCACCATGAATTGCATGAGAAATCCGCCCAAGGCCAGCGTAGGCACAGTGTGCGAGTATGCCCACAGAGGAATGATCGGAATTGCCAGCAAGGCGGCGATAACAATCGCCCGCCGCCGTCCGATTTTTTCTGACCATGTTCCAAACAGAATTCCACCTAGCAAAGCGCCGACGTTTGCGATGATGGCAATCATTCCAACCGTCTGCGGTGTAAACCGATGGTCCTTCTGCAGGAATGTCGGATAGAGATCCTGTGTCCCGTGGCTGAAGGAATTGAAGCTGAACATCAGTACCACCAGGAAAATAAATGTGCCAGCGTAAGTCAGGATGTCCTTGCCCAGGCGTCGCTCGGCAGTTCTCGATACCTGGCCTTGCAGCCATGCCGGAGACTCATCCACTTTCGTGCGAATGTAAATCACCAGGAATGCAGGCAGCGCGCCGATGACGAACATCCCGCGCCATCCCGTAAAGCGGAATACCGTTCCGTAAACCAGGGCCGCCATCAAATAGCCTACGGCGTAGCCTTCCTGTAATAATCCGGAGAAAAACCCGCGTCCCTCCGCTGGCAGAGTCTCGAATGCCAACGCGGCGCCCACGCCCCATTCGCCGCCCATGGCAATTCCGAATAATGCCCGCATGACCAGAAATACTTTCAAGGATGGAGCGAATGCGGATGCCAGCTCGAATGCCGAGTAGGCGATGATATCCACCATGAGCGTGATGCGCCGTCCGTAGCGGTCGGCCATCAGTCCAAAAAGAAATGCGCCGACCGGACGAAATGCCAAAGTAATGAAAATTGCCTCAGTGACCGCCGAAATCTTGGCTTGAAATTGCGTGGCGATGGCACTGACGCAGAAAGTGAGAATGAAGAAGTCAAAGGCATCGAGCGACCAACCCAGAAAGCACGCGATGAAGGTGTTTCGCTGCACTGGCGTCAGGCGGCGAAAGTGGCCCAGAAACTCCATGGAGATTCTCTCCGTAAGTCAGCGTGCGCCGAAAAGTCCTGCGAATGCTAGCATATTGGGTTCCAGCGACGATCAGGAAATCGCTATCAACAATCTTCCCATACCCGAACCCGACTCTCCCCAGCGCCAGGCGCCCGATTCGCTGATGCTTACCGGCTTCTGGTATCGCGCGCTGCCAGCGGACCGAGTGCACCGTAATCAACTTCACAAAGCGACGCTGCTGGAGATTCCACTGGTTGTTGGGCGCGATCGAGTCGGCCATCCTTTCGTGTTGCGCGACTCCTGTCCGCACCGCGGTATGCCGCTCAACGGAGGTCACTTCGATGGAGAAAATATTGAGTGCCCCTACCATGGCTGGACGTTCGACGCGCATGACGGCCAGTGCGAGCTCATCCCCTCACTTACCGCCGACCAGAATTTGAAAGTGGAGCGTATTTATGCAGGCAGCTATGCCTGCGAAGAGCAGGATGGATTCATCTGGGCGTATGTGCCGGACCCAAGTCCGCAAGGTGCGGGATTCAGCAAGCGAGAGGAAGCACCCGAGCCTGCGCCGGTGATTGAGAAGTTCAGCGAAAAATACAAACTCGCCTATCTTACTGCCGACATGCCGGTGAGCATTGACCATGGAATCATTGGTCTGATGGATCCGGCGCACGGGCCATTCGTTCACCAGGCTTGGTGGTGGCGCAGCCGCCACAGCATTCACGAAAAGAAGAAAAACTTTGAGCCAATTCCCAACGGCTTCCGCATGAGCGCGCATACGCCCAGTTCAAACTCAGCACCCTACAAGCTGTTGCGCCTCTACGCCGCCGCCGATTCCATTACGACCACGATCGACTTCACACTGCCGAACTTGCGCAGCGAAACCATCCGGGCAGGGAAGTACTGGTTTTCGTCGCTTACCACCGTAACGCCGATCACCCGCAATCAGTGCCGCATCGATGTAGTTGCCGCGTGGAACCTGTTCCGCTGGTTGCCGTTTGGTCCTGAGTTGCTGAAGTACGTCTTTGCCAAATTTGTCGAGCAAGATCGCCGGACGATGGAACTGCAGGCCGAAGGATTGAAGCATAATCCGCATCTGATGCTGATTGATGACGCCGACCGTCCCGCAAAATGGTATTTCCAATTGAAGGCCGCGCACCTTGAAGCCAAGCGCACGGGCGGCGAGATGAAGCATCCTATGTCTGGGCCGGTTACGCTGAAGTGGAGAAGTTGAGGCGACATATCTCTTCCAGAAGAGCCACGGCCAAGGTACTACTTCCGTGGTGGTGGATTCCGCCGCTTAGGCAGGTCCCCCAGGACGTGATCCGCTACCCGCAACTCTTCGCCGCTCACCAGCCAGTCCATCGCTTTCTCGCGGTTTTCAAAGGCGGGAAGGTCGCGCTGCGAGAAGGTCTTGATGTGTTCGTAAAACACTTTTGGCAGTCGCTCGATTCCTACCCATGCCGAACGCTTCAGGTGTGGCCGGTCGAAGACCGCACTCTCTTTCAGTCGCTCGATCGCAATGCGGTCAAACTCAGCTTCCGTGAAGTCGGCAAGCAATAGCACAGAACCCTTGGGCTCGGTGGTCACATAAGAGGGGACCAACAGGGCAACCTTGGCGACTTCTGCTGGAGTGCAGTGAGAAAGGTCGGCAAGCAGGATTTGCTTGCCCTTGTATTCGATGAAACGGATACGGTCTTCCATGGGCACCTGCCTGTGGCTGAAATGCTAAGGCCCCAAAAGCGAGTCCACGATGGTATACGCCTCGGCCAGCGCGGAGTCCAGCGCGGCGGAATCTTTGCCTCCAGCCTCGGCCAGATCCGGGCGGCCTCCACCCTTGCCGCCGACTTTCTGCGCCACTGGACCAATTACTTTTCCCGCTTGCACCCGGCCGGTGAGGTCCTTGGTTACGCCCACGATGAGCGAGACGTTTCTGTTCGACGCCGAACCCAGCACAACTACGCCTGAACCGATCTTATCGCGGAGTTGGTCGACGAGCGTGCGCATCTGTGCACGCTCCAGGTTATCCACGCGATGTGCGAGGACTTTGACGCCTTTCACATCTTTAACTTTGTCGCCAATGTTCGCCGTGCCGATCGAAGCCGAGGCGGATTTCATGCGCGCCTGATCGAGCTCTCGCGCCAGGCGCTTGATCTCGGCGTCTTTCTTCTCCATTTCCAGCCGCAGCGCTTCGGCCGGAGACTCAGCGTCGGAATGCGCGGCAACGCTGGCTACAAAATTCTCCAGCTGATGGTCCTTGCGGAAGTGCGCCAGAGATCCCTCGCCCGTCACCGCCTCCACGCGCCGCACGCCTGACGACACGCTGCCTTCCTTCAGAATCTTGATCAGGCCAATTTCGCCGGTGGCGCCGGTGTGCGTGCCGCCACAAAGTTCGGTCGAAAAATCGCCGATCCGCACCACCCGCACCTTGTCTCCATACTTTTCCCCAAACAGCGCCATGGCGTGATACTGGTTGATCGCGTCTTCGATGGGCACATCAGTGATGGTCTCAACAATTTGGTTGCGTAGCACTTCCTTGTTGATGATGTCCTCAATATCCTGAAGTTCTTCGTCTTCCACCGCGGTGAAATGTGAGAAATCAAAGCGCAGATGATTCGGCGCCACCAGCGATCCTGCCTGCTTCACATGCTTGCCGAGGACTTCGCGCAGACCAGCATGCAGCAGATGCGTGGCCGTGTGATTACGCATGGTGGATTGACGAATGTCGGCATTCACCACCGCATCGACTTTGTCGCCGACTCGTAGTGCTTGCTTTGCAACGACTTGATGCGCCCGCACGCCCTGAATCGGCGAATAGCAGCCCGTCACGTCTGCGACGACAGTGTTGTGATCGTCCGAATAAAACCATCCTTTGTCGCCGACCTGGCCGCCGGAATCGGCATAGAAGGGCGTGTGATCGAGGATCACTTCTCCGGATTCGCCTGCTTTGAGTTCCCGCGTGCCCTGGCCATTATGAATGATCGCCAGCACTTCACAGCCATCCGAGCGAGTCTGCCGATAGCCTTCGAAGACTGATTTCGGAAGCTGCTGGTACGCGGGGTTGGCCGTCTGCTTGGCCGCACCTTTCCAGGAAGCACGAGCGCGAGTGCGCTGTTCCGCCATGGCGCGGTCGAAGCCCACATGATCAAATGCGATACCTTGGTCGCGGGCCGCGTCCTGCATGAAGTCGAGGGGGAGACCAAACGTGTCATACAACTTAAAGGTCTCTTCGCCCGGAAGTCGCTTGTCCTTTCGGCGGAAATCGTCGACGGATTCCGGGGACGGAACTCCACCGGTTTCTCGAATGAATGCGGCGACAGCATCGTCCGTTGATCCCGAAAATCTCCACCCACGTGCGGCGCGCGTGATCAGTGCCTCAAGTTTTTCCAGGCCGGCATCAAGCGTATGGGCAAAACGCATTTCTTCTTGATAAACGACCTTCTCTACACGCTCTGCACTCTCAAGGAGTTCGGGGTAAGGCGCCGATTGAAGCGGAAGGGCCATCATCTTCACGACCTCGGGAACCATCATGTGAAGAAACGGCTTCTTTTCGCCGAGTAACCGTCCGTGTGTAATCGCGCGCCGGATAATCTTGCGTAACACATACCCTCGCCCCTCATTTGATGGCAACACCCCATCCGCAATTAGGAACGTCGTAGCCCGAGAGTGGTCTGCAATCACACGTATCGAAGAAGAGGATCCGGAGAGGGCCTGTGATCCCCTTTTCGGAGTAAGGGTAAGCTCCGCGGCTCGTCTAGTAAGCGGCGTAAACAAATCCGTATCGTAATTCGAAATCACACCCTGCAACACCGCCGCGACCCGCTCCAGACCCATACCCGTATCAATCGATGGTTTAGGCAGCGGATTGAGCCCGAAAAGTGTGCCATCGGGCACCCTTGGTTGGCGGTTGTATTGCATAAAGACCAGATTCCAAATTTCGACGTAGCGTCCGCAATCGCAGGCGAATGCACAGTCCGTGTGGCCCCGATCCGACGCGATCGCGCCCATGTCGTAGTGAATCTCGCTGCACGGACCGCATGGCCCGGTGTCGCCCATCTGCCAGAAGTTGTCCTTCATGCCCATCGCGAAGATGCGTTCTTTTGGCACGCCCACCGCAAGCCAATGTCTCTCAGCCTCGTCATCGCGCGGAATGTTCTCCAATGGGTTACCTTCGAAGATCGTCACGTACAGCTTGCCCTTATCGATCCCGAACCACTCCTTCGAAGTGATCAGCTCCCAGGCGTACGCGATGGCATCTTTCTTGAAGTAGTCGCCAAACGAAAAATTCCCCAGCATCTCGAAAAATGTGTGATGCCGGTTGGTGAAGCCGACATTTTCCAGATCGTTGTGCTTGCCGCCGGCGCGCACGCACTTCTGCGAAGTGGTGGCGCGGGAATAATCGCGCTTCTCCAGTCCCAGGAAAACGTCTTTGAACTGGTTCATACCCGCGTTGGTGAACAGCAGGGTGGGATCGTTCGCAGGCACGAGCGACGACGAATGCACCTCCCTGTGCCCCTTCTGCACAAAGAAGTCGAGAAACTTGCGGCGGATTTGGGAGCCGGTCAGCATTTGCGTGGGCGCGATAGCCAATTCTAAATGAAAAACTGAACAAGACACAGGCACGCGGCAGCCACGCGCCATCGTCGAACCGCCGAAAAAAAGCCACGCAGCGCTTGCTGCGTGGCCTGAAATGAAAATTGTGCGCGCTTTACTTCATATCGTCGCCGACCTTCTTCATCTCGTGGCCGGTATCCTCGGCGCCTTTTTTCACTACGCTGCCAGTCTTCTTGGCGGCCTTGTCAGTATCCTTCGCGGCGTCCTTGGCTACGACCTTCGTCTCGTGACCGGTTTTGTCGACCGCTTTTTCTGTGTCCTTGCCGGCGGTTTTGGCTATTTTCTTGGTTTCGTGTCCAGTGGCCTTTGCGCCCTTGTCGGTGTCCTTTGCTGCATCCTTGGCCACCACTTTCGTGTCGTGGCCCGTCTTGTCGGCCACCTTTTTCGTGTCGGTGGCGGCATCCTGAGCCAGGACCATTGGCACCGCGCTGAGCAACATTGCTGCCAGAATTGCTTTCAAACTAACTTTCATAGCTCCTCCTGAAAAACGGTATCTGGGATGGCATAGGAGTATGCATCATTGGGGTGGCCGTTGCCAAGTCGGTTCTGCGATCAGGAAGCTTCGCTTTCCAGAGCGCTCAAGGTCTCATCGTCTACATCCCAGTTCTTGAGAATGCTGAAAATCGTTTTCGTACCGAAACCGGCGCGAGCCAGTTGGCGGAAAATCCGCGCCGCCGTCTTTTGATCTTTCGGTTTCAACATGCGCTTGCGTCGAAGATATTCTCGCGCCTGCTGTTCCTCGCTGACGCCTTCGAAGGCCGCAGCGACGGCCTTCTCGATCACATCCCCGTGCACACCCTTCACTTTCAGGTCGGTGATCACGCGCAGGCGTCCGAATTTCTGGTTGTCTCGACGCAGGGAAGAGAAGTATGCCGCATATTGCGAATCATTCAGATACCCGCGGTCCTTAAGGCGACGGATGACCAGCTCGATCAGGGTCTGTCCATATTCTGACTCGCAATCCTCTACCCGCGCTCGAAAGAGGCGCTTCAATTCGGCGACAGTTCGCATACGCCGGGCCAGGGCCGCTACGGCGTATTTGTACAGTTCATCTTCGGAGTACGACCGCTTTTTGGGTCGCGAGAAGGTCATGGCTAACGATAGCGCAAGGAAGATGGCAGGGGAAGAGAAGGAAGAGCGGCTTCAGAAGGAGCGGCCCCCGGCGTCCGGTTTCCGGAAATCCGAATACCGAACGGCGGAAAGCGGAAGCCGATTTCTACCGTCCGCCGAAGCCGGCCGACTGCATGGATTGCCTGGAGATGTCGGCCGTGGAGGCGATACCTTGCATGCGCAGTTTGAAGTCGTCGGCGTTGGAGGCGTTCTCCAGAGCGGTCTCGTAGTTCACCAAGCCCGCCTGGAACAAGTCCCACAGCGACTGATCGAAGGTCTGCATGCCGTATTGCGATGTGCCGGCCGCGATAGCGTCGCGAACGGAGCGAGTCTTCTCGGGCACGAGAACGCACTCCCGAATGAAGGCAGTATTGATCATCACCTCGACAGCGGGGACGCGGCCCTCGGCGTCGCAACGGCGCACCAGGCGCTGGCTCACAATGGCGCGCAGCACAGCCGCCAACTGCAGCCGAATCTGTTTCTGCTCGGGCGGCGGAAAAATCGAGATGACGCGGTTGATGGTTTCCACAGCGTCCAGGGTGTGCAGCGTAGAAAAAACCATGTGACCGGTTTCAGCCGCATGCAACGCGGTTTGAATCGTTTCCAGGTCGCGCATTTCGCCGACCAGAATTACGTCCGGGTCCTGACGGAGAGATGCGCGTAATGCCGCGCTGAACGAGGGAGTGTCCACGCCGATCTCGCGCTGGTTCACATACCCCTTCTTGTCGCGATGGAGAAATTCAATGGGATCTTCAATGGTGATGATGTGTTCGGCGCGGCTGGAGTTCACGCGGTCGACCATTGCGGCCAGCGTTGTTGACTTACCGGATCCGGTCACGCCCGTGACCAGAACCAGGCCGCGAGGCATTTCACAGATTTGTTCCACAACCTTGGGTAGAAACAGTTCGTCGAGCGCCCGGATCTTGGTAGGAATGACACGCAAGACCAATCCCACGTTGCCGCGCTGCTGGAAGATGTTCACACGGAAGCGTCCCAGACCGGCCACGCCGTAGGCCATGTCGATTTCAGTGGTCTCTTTGAACTTCTGTTTCTGGCGAGCCGACATCATGCTGAACGCCATGGTCAGCATGTCTTCGGCGCTGACGCGCGGTTGGTCCGTCAGCGGGACCAGTTCGCCGTCTATCCGCAGATGGGGATAGTTGCCTACTTTCAAATGCAAGTCGGAGGCTTTGCGTTCCGTCGCGATCCGCAGCAGATCATCAATATTCATTAGAAGGGTTTCCCGGGGAGGCCCACTGCCTCACGACCTTTGGCTATGATGAACCGAATCGTCACCTTCCCCAAGATGACCTAGGTAATGGGCTGCTCCCTGTACCAGGACAGCGCCTTCGGTGCGTGAGCGCCCGGACTAGATGTGCGGGGTAAGTTCGGGCAGTTTGGCGCTGGTTACGTGGCCCGTGGGCAAGGTTGCGCTTTCACGCTGCCATTTTCGCGACAGCTCTTCGAGTTGGTGCAGCACCTTCTCGATATCCTTCATGCGATCGGTGATGCCGTAGGTGACGGCGGGAGGAATGGTCGGTTCGTAATGGCGGAAGATAAAGCGCGCGTCCTCGAGAGTGCGCAGCCGTTCCGTCAGCACGCGGGAGGATATTCCTTCGATCTGCCGCCGCAAAACGCCAAACCGCATGGGGCCCTTGTTACTAAGAGCCCAAAGAATGTGCAGGGTCCAGGGCCGCGTGAGCAGCTCCAGCAAGCCGCCGATGGCGCAAGGAGAAGGAGGTTGGGGCGAGCGGCGCGGGGTCATCTTCGATACTAAGTTACTTTAGAGTTCCTACTTTGTAAAGAGCCAATAGTTATTTATTGTAACCGTAACCAGCGACTCCTTATCTAAATCCAAGTCACGCAAGGAGGACCAAATGTCAGCCAGCAACCCTACCTATCCCAACCGATCACTAACAGCGTCTGTTCCATCAGTCGGAGCAGGTCCAATTGTTTTCTTGGGCCGACTGCTCTTCGCCTTGATCTTCATCATGTCAGGGCCGCGGCATTTCCTGAGTCAGACGAGTGCCTACGCCGCATCGCAAGGAGTGCCCATGGCGTCCGTCGCCGTGCCATTTTCGGGCGTGCTCGCATTTGTCGGAGGTCTCTCCATAGTTCTTGGTTACCGGGCCAAGCTTGGGGCTTGGTTGATTGTGCTGTTTCTTGTCGGAGTGACTCCGATGATCCACAAGTTCTGGGTGGTGACCGATCCCATGATGTACCAAATGCAGTTCGTCATGTTCATGAAGAATGTTTCCATGCTCGGCGGTGCGCTTCTGATCACGCAGTTTGGCTCCGGCCCGTGGAGTCTGGATGCGCGAGGGAAGTAATCGCAGGCTCAAACTACTGTCGCATCACCATATCTCAAAATCACGAGGGAGAAGATTAATGTCAGATCCGACCGTTAAGGTTTTACCCAAAGGACCATACCTGGTTGAAGGGAAGATCATGCTGCTCGACGCGAGTGGAAATAGGATTGATGCAGGAGAAAAAATCGCACTCTGCCGCTGCGGAGCTTCCACCAACAAGCCATTCTGCGATGGAACCCACAGCAAGATCGGCTTCGACGCAGCGGCTGCCGTAGTTCCGGGCAGCGCCGAATAGGACTTTCAGGAGTTTGACTCAAGAAGAAAAGCCGCCTGGTTAGCAGGCGGCTTTGTGAATTCTGCGGAGTTGTTATGCTGCGCTGGCCGTTGGTTCCGGCATGCGGAGGGGTTCATCGAAGCTGCCGCCGTAAATAGCAGGGACTTTCGATCCCATGGGCCGAAGGTAAGTCGCCAACTCGCCGCGATGGTGGATGGTGTGATTGTTTACAAATCCCAGATAGAAGACTGCGGGGAAATTGAACACTCCCATGAAGTTGACCGGAGTGAGCAATTGATCCGCAGTGAGGGCGGCAATTCGGTCCGCTTCGTTTTTGAAATTTGTCTGATACCAGTCGACAAGCTCGGCCACGGTTTTGGGCTTGTCTTCGGGCTTCGGGTTTTGCATGGTGAAGTTCAGGTCGGCGATTCCATTCATGAACTGAACGTCCGTATTAGCCAGGTGCCAGGCGAGCTCCCAGGCCGTGCGCGCATTAGGGTCGGGACGATAGTCCGACTTGGAGTCGGGAATTGCAGTGATGACTTTCTTGGTGATTTCCAATTCGCGGCCGAGGCCGTCGAGCATGAGTTGCCGGTAGCCGAGGGCGAACTCCGGTGTGGGAGCTTGTGGATCGGGCATGGAGCCTCCTTCTAAGGCAACCGGATTATACGCCTACGGTCTGCTTGCTGCGCACGGGAACCGAGGTCAGCCAGCCGTGGCGATCGTTCTTTTCGCCATGCACGATTGCGTAGAATTCTTTCTGGATCGCCTTGGTGACTGGACCCATCACACCTTTACCCACCTTGATCTTGTCGACGGAGCGAATGGGCGTGACCTCCGCGGCCGTTCCAGTGAAGAAGGCTTCATCAGCGATGTAGAGCATTTCGCGCGGAATCATCTGCTCGACGATCGGAATGTTGAGGTCGCGCGCGATCTGCAGAACCGAATCGCGAGTAATGCCGGGGAGCACTGAATTGCCGAGCGGCGCGGTGATTAGCTTTTCGCGATGCACCAGGAATACGTTTTCGCCCGAGCCCTCGCTGACGTAGCCGTTGACATCAAGCGCGATGCCTTCCGAGTACCCATTGACGATGGCTTCCATCTTGATGAGCTGCGAGTTCATGTAATTGGCGCCCGCCTTGGCCATCGCCGGCAGTGTATTCGGAGCCAGACGCGTCCACGAAGAAACGCAGACGTCGCAACCGTCGCTCTCGCCGCCCAGATATTTGCCCCACGGATAATTAATGATGTAAACCTCGGTCGGGGAGTTGAACGGATTCACTCCCGCTTCGCCATAGCCGCGAAGAACGATGGGGCGCACGTAACATGGCCACGCGCCATTGCGGGCAACGGTTTCGAGCATGCCCTTTACTAGCTGGTCGCGGGTGTAATCCACGTCGATGCGATAGACCTTGGCGGAATCGAGCAGGCGCTGAATGTGTTCATTGGCGCGAAAAATGGCAGGCCCGGACGGAGGGGCGTAACAGCGGATTCCCTCGAAAACCGAGGAACCGTAGTGGATGACGTGCGACATCACGTGAATCGTCGCGTCATCCCACGGGATGAGCTTGCCATTGTGCCAGATATTTTCCGTCTTCTCGATTGCCATGCGCACTCCTTGGGCTGAGTTCTATAACGGGGGCTGAATCCTTCCTCTGGCAATGCAGGGGAGCGAGGCGGGAAAAGCAACCAGCGTTAACCAACATTATAGCTGAGGCGGATTGTTGGCCGGCGGCTTTCCGGCGAGTCGATATATCTACTCGAACTCGAGCATTACGATCTCGGGATTCGACCCCAGCCGCAACGGCGGTCCCCATGTACCTGCTCCGCTCGACGTGAAAACCTGCATCTTTCCGATTCGGCTTAAGCCATATACAAACTGCCGGTAAATCCGCCGTGCCATCCAGCTCCAGGGGATGAACTGCCCAAGGTGGGTGTGCCCGGAGAGTTGCAGGGAAACACCCGCAGCCTCGGCGATTTCCGGATGATCGGGCGCATGCGTCAACAGGATGCTGGCGCGGTCGCGATCCAGGCGCATGTCGCGCAGCACCGAAGCAAAAGTTCCATTCTGAGCGTTGCGGAAGGGCACGCCAATGATCTGCAAGCCGTCCACTTCCACCTTTTCATTGGTCAGCACCCGAACGCCGGCTGCCGTAATGGCATGCAGATATTTGCTGTCGTCGCCGAACTGCTCGTGATTTCCCGCGACAAAATAGACGCCATGCGGTGCCGTGAGCTTGCTCAAGGGCTCGGCTGCCCGGCCTGCGTCGATAGCCGTGCCGTCATACAAATCGCCGGCAATGAAAATGGCGTCCGGCTCTTCGCTCAAAATCTTGGCGACCATGCGCCGTAGAAAGCTCCCGTTTCGTACGTGCCCGAGGTGTACATCGCTGATGAGCGCTGCTTTTCTTCCACGCCAGGCCGCCGGCAGATTAGCGAGCCGTACCGTGGTTCGCGTGATTCTTGTCCAACCGGCGTTGAAAACCCCGTATAGTCCGGCAACCAGGGCCGCAAAGAACAAACATTCGACGGTTCGATGGAAGTTCACGTCCAGGTGCGCCAGCCGTGCAACTCCGAAAATGATCCAGGAGAATACCGCGCCAAGAAACAGGAACGTCAGCAGACCCAGCCAAACCGCAGCCGCTCGATAGAACGCGCGCACGGCAGGATTTGTGTAACGAAAAGCAAGCAGAGAGGCGGCGACAAAGCTCAGCGAGAGAAACCCGAGAGCGAGTCTGATCCATGGCGTGCCAGGAGCATCGGCCCCCGAAGGAGAGAATGTCCAGGTCTCGTACAGAAAAAAGTGCGTCAAGAAGAGAACAAACTGAATAACTACGATGAAACCGACGAAGCGTCTTCGCATGGTGAATTAGATTCCCGAACCCACCATTCGGATTGTTCTTCCTTTCGTTATCCAGCTGCAGCCTGCCCCAGTTCAGGGAAGGCCGCAGCCGGTGCAAGAGTTCTACCCAGTCGCGAAAATCTTAGTCGAATCGCCGGCTATTGCTGAGGCGGTGGTCCCTGCTGGCCCGAATTGGCGTCAGGAGGCCCCGCATGGCGGTTGTGCATCCATTGCTCCCGCTTGGCTTGCATCTCGTCCCACTTCTTCTGCTGGTTGGAGTCGAGGAGTTCGCGGATCTGGGAATCTGTGGTCTTGTGAATGTCCATCATCTTAGCGTGCCGATCTTGTTCCGACAGCGAAGTGTCCTGATGCAGGCTCTCCATCTGCGAATGCTCGGATTGAAGAGTGGCCAGGACTTTCGATTGCTGATCGGACGAGAGGTTCAGTTTCTTGGTCAGTTCCGCGGTGCGTTCGGCGGGATCAGGAGGTCCATGATGGTGGCCACCCATTTCGTGTGAAGGCGGCGCCGATTGATCATTGGATTGGCTATCCTGAGCCGCGGCGAAAGACGCAGCGACGGAGACGGCGGTGGCTGCGACCAGAACGAGCAGACATTTCTTGAGCATGGAAATCTCCTTTGCAGAGCTATTGGTCTGAGTCTATGAACGAAATTATGCGCCAATAGTTGCGCAAAAACATGGAATCTGGGCAATCTTTGCATAACTTTACGAAGTGCTACGGACGAAAGAAACGGCACAAAATTTTACAGTCTGGCGCCGAAGGGAGCGATATGATCCAACAAGACCGCGCCGAAATCCAGCGCCATGCCAATCAGGATTTACAGTTTCCAATTTCCCGGGATCAAGGCCAGGCTCCGGGCCGAGGTCGTTCTTCAGATTGCCTTCCTGTTTCATGTCGCCGTGTTTCATCCATGTGTTTTGTGGGGACAAGCCGCCGGACAAACTGCTACTGCTGCGAAGGGCGCACGAACCATTCATGGAGTGGTGAAGTCCGCGAATATGCCAATTCCCGGCGCCACAGTCTCCGCCGTAAACGCAACCAGCAACGAGCAGCTCAATACATGGACCGATGTGGATGGCAGTTACCGGCTGCAGCTTCCAGCCGACGGGAGATATATCGTGCGAGTGCAGATGGCAGCATTTGCCGAGGGCACGCAGGAAGCGCTGCTGGATGCAGCTCACGCAGACGCGCAGCTGAACTTTGAGCTGGTTCTTCAATCACGGGCGCGCGAGGCCGTGAGCGAGCAGCGGCAGGCGAATGCGGGTCGACGTCAGTTTCAGAATCTTTCGGTGGCGCAGAGTGGCGGGCAGGAAACCACCGTAGGTTCCATGAGCGACATTGTTCCCTCCGGGATGCCTGTCCCTGGAATTGCGCCGGATAGTGCGACAGAATCAGTGGCGGTCTCAGGGAACACCGCTAATTCGTTCAATGCAATGAGTGCCGACGAAATGCAGCAGCGCTTCAACGACGCCCGCCAGCAGGGAGGCGGGTTCGGAGGAGGCGGATTTGGGGGGCCTGGAGGTGCAGGTTTCGGCGGCGGCCGGGGTGGTGGAGCGATGATTTTCGGCCGACGCGGCTTTGACAGCAGTCGGCCGCATGGATCGTTATATTACGGCGTGGGCGATGCGGCTCTGAACGCGTCGCCATATTCGCTCACCGGACAGCCCACCGAAAAACCGGCATATCTGCAGAATAGCTTCGGCGGGTCTGTGGGCGGACCGCTGAATATCCCGCACATCTACCATGGCGGAAGCAAGACGTTCTATTTCATCAACTACAACGGCAAGCGCGGAGAAAATCCTTTCGATCAGTTTTCGACCGTGCCAACCCCGCTGGAGCGGCAGGGGAATTTTTCTCAGACCACATATACTTCCGGGCCTGAAGCGGGACAGCCAGTAAGGATTTTTATTCCCGGGACGAACGCCGAATACGCTAACAACACGATTCCGCAAATCAACGCTGCTGCGCAAGGATTGCTGCAATACATTCCACTGCCAAATCTGCCGGGCAGTTATCAGAATTTCCATTACGTCACCTCCGCCAACAGCAACAGCGACGATTTGAACATACGTTTGAATCACACGTTCGGAGCCGCTCCCGCGCGCGGGCGCCGCGGTGGAGGCCGGAATGCTCCACGCAACAATCTGACGCTCGGCTTCCACTACCATGGTTCGGGCAGCACTCTGACGAACGCGTTTCCCAGCGTGGGCGGCAGCACTTCGGTCCGCAGCTTCGACGTTCCGGTTTCGTACACGCGCAGCATCGGAAAGCTGACCAACATTGTCCGCGCGGATTTCAACCGTGCTCGCACGCGCACGCAGAATCTATACGCCTTCAATCAAGACATCACGGGCGCTCTGGGAATTACCGGGGTCTCGCAGAACCCGTTCGACTGGGGCTTGCCGAATCTTGCCTTTACAAATTTCGCCAGCCTTCAGGACACCACTCCATTACTCAGCCGGCCTCAGACTTATACCTTCTCCGACAATGTAATCTGGAATCATGGCAAACACACGGCGCGCTGGGGCGGGGACTATCGTCGCGTACAAATGAATACGCAGACCGACGGCAATCCGCGGGGCTCTTTCGTATTTACGGGACTCAGCACCTCCGCGGTCGTTGGCGGCCAAACCGCGACTGGCAAGGGATATGACTTTGCCGATTTCCTGCTTGGCTTGCCCCAGCAGACTTCCGAGCAGTTTGGACAGAGCGAACACTTCCACGGCAACTACTGGGATCTGTATGCGCAGGATGAGTGGAAGATGCGTGCCAACCTGACGCTCAATCTTGGCGTTCGCTACGAATATGTTTCGCCGCTGACCGAAGGAAACAATCGTATTGCGAATCTCGACCTGTCGCCCGGTGTGCTGAATCCCGCCCTGCCTTTGGGCTCGACGCCGGTGACGGTGATTCAACCGGGCAGCGGCGGCCTCCCGGCCAGCTTGGTGCGGCCGGATCGCAACAACTTTGCGCCGCGAATCGGCTTTGCGTGGAAGCCGTTTTCCAAAACCGTTGTGCGCGGCGGATATGGCATTAACTACAACACGGGCGCATATCAGGGCATCGCGCAGCAACTCGCCTTGCAGCCGCCCTTCGCGACCACGGCGACCAACATTCAGCAGGCGATCGGAGCGTTGACCCTGCAAAACGGATTCCCGCCAGCTTCCGGCATTACCAATAGTTATGGCGTGAATCCGAAATACAGGTTGGGCTACGTGCAGATTCGCAACCTCGACATTCAACAGCAGATTCGGCCCACCATCTTGTTGAATATTGACTACACCGGGACCAAGGGGACGGATCTCGACATTCTCGAAGCGCCGAATCGAACCCCGACTGGGATTCGTATCTCCGGGGTTGACGCTTTCACTTACGAGAATTCCGTGGCAGATTCGGAGGCGAACGCGGGCTCGGTGCGGCTGCGCAAGAGGCTGGCGAAAGGATTTGCCGTCGGCGGCACTTATATCTTTTCCAAGGCTATAGATGATGCATCGTCCATCGGCGCGGGGGCAACTTCGGGATCGAACACTCCCGGACTGGGTGCCGGTGGCACGGGCGCGATCGGCGGAGGCGGGAGTTCTTCTGGTAGCAGTGGTTCGTCGGCCGGTACGTCTAACGTCGCGCAGAATCCTTTTAATCTGTCGGCAGAGCGCGGGCTCTCCACTTTCGACCAGACTCACAAATTTACCGCCGACTACTTGCTCGAGCTGCCCTTCGGTCACGACAAGCGCTGGCTCAACGGGAATACTCCTTGGCGGGCCATTTTGGGCGATTGGCAATGGAGTGGTGACTTGACGATCGCCTCAGGGCTGCCCTTTACACCGCGGCTGCTTGGCGATTTCAATGATGTGAACGCGGGAACGAACGGCACGCTGCGTCCAGACGTAGTCCCCGGTCAATCGGTGAGCCTGGCGAATCCTTCGATTCGAGAATGGTTCAATACCGCTGCCTTCGTTGCCCCTCCCTCGGGGCAGTACGGCAATGCGCGGCGCAACAGCATCATCGGTCCCGGCACAAAAGTATTCGATATGGCGTTTACAAAAATCGTTCCGCTAAAGGAATCGAGGACGCTGGAATTCCGGGCGCAAGCCACGAACATTTTCAACATACCGAACTACTCCTCGATCGATACCAGCGTGACTTCGCCCACTTTTGGCCGCGTTACAGCGGTTGGTGCAATGCGGCAATTTACGATGACGGCGCGGTTTCGCTTCTGAGGCAACAGCTGGCCGAAAACTATTACAAAGAGAATCATCATGATTTTCACACCGAACCGATTCACCGATAAGGCCTCCGCCTTGTTGTTGACGCTGGCGCTTCTATGTGCGACATCGCCTTCGCAGCAGCAATCCGACTATCTGATCCACGTGCAGTCCGAACTTGTGCTGGTGAATGTAACGGTCAGGGACAAAAGCGGAAAGTTTGTCCCGGGGTTGAAACCGGAAAATTTCACCATTCTCGAAGACAACAAGCCGCAGAAGGTCGTTTCTTTCGATGTGGAGAACGTAGATGCGGTTCCGCCGTTGGATGTCACTCAGGCTACGCCATTGACCACTCCGCCTGGCGTTCCTCCGGCAGCGGCTCCGGTGGCCCAGTCTGCGGCAACACAATTTAAGGACCGCCGCCTGATTGTTTTGTTCTTTGATCTCTCCGCGATGGAACCCGACGAGATCGACCACGCGGTTACGTCAGCGGAGCACTACGTGGATGCCCAAATGGCGCCGGCGGATCTGGTCGCGATCGTCTCTTTGGGCAGTTCGCTCCAGGTGAATCAGGACTTCACTGCCGATCGCGCACTGCTGAAAAAGCAGTTGAAGCAATTCAGTACCGGCGAAGGGCAAGGCTTTGAGGAAGGCGCCACGGGCACAACCGAGGGGACACCCGACACCGGGCAGCCGTTCACCGCCGACGATACCGAATACAACATATTCAATACCGATCGACGGCTGGAAGCATTGCGCTCGGTAGCGGAGAAGCTTTCCTACGTGCAACAGAAGAAGTCATTGATTTATTTTTCCAGCGGCATGGACCGCACAGGGATCGAGAACGAATCGGAGCTGCGGGCAGCCGTGAATGCCGCAGTGCGCTCCAACATGGCGATCTACACCATGGATATGCGCGGCCTGCAGGCGCTGGTCGCGGGCGGAGAAGCGCAGAACGCCAGCCTGCGCGGCGTTTCGGCGTATTCCGGACAGTCTACGCTCAATGCCTTGAACTCGAATTTCACGACCCAGGAAACTCTGGTGACGCTCGCCAGCGACACCGGCGGACGGGCTTTTCTCGATTCCAACGACTTCACCAAGATTTTCAAGGGCGTGCAACAGGATACGTCGACTTATTACCTGCTCGGCTATCACAGTACGAACCCTGCGCGCGACGGGCATTATCGTCGCATTGTGGTGAAGTGCAACTTGCCCGGAGCGAAGATCGAGTACCGCCGTGGCTATTACGCTCCGGCGGACTTCAAACATTCCACGCAGGATGACAAGGAGCGGCAACTGGAAGAAGAACTCGCTTCCGAACTCCCGGCGACGGACTTGCCCTTGTATTTAGGTGTTGCCTACTTCCGTCTGGAGAGTAACAAGTTCTTCGTTCCCATTTCGCTGGTGGTGCCGGGATCGCAGATTCCGTTCGTCCGAAGCAGCGATCGCGACGAGGCAACACTGGACGTGATTGGGATGGTGCTCGATAGCGAACACCATCCCTTGAACAGAATTCGCGATACCGTGAAACTCGCCGTGAACACAGCGACCGAGGTGCAGAAAAAGAATGTGCAGTATGACACGGGCATGAGTCTGCTCAGCGGCAAGTATCACTTGAAATTTGTAGTGCGCGAGAATCAGACCGGGCGCATGGGATCGTTCGAGGCCGATATCGATGTGCCGGACCTGAAGGCGCAACCGCTGAAGATGAGTTCAATCGTGCTTGCCAGCCAGACTCAAGCGGCCAAGAAGGGAGCGAATCTGAACCCTCTGATCCACGATGGTTCCGAGATCATCCCCAACATCACCCATGTTTTCTCAGCCTCGCAACATCTCCTTCTTTATTATGAGGTCTACGATCCGGCTCGGGCCTCCGCTTCAGATTCTGCAGGAAGCACAGAGAAGAAACCCGGTATCCGTCTCCTGAGCAGCGTTGCGTTTTTTCAAGGTAAAGCCAAAGCCTACGAGAGTTCTCTGGTGGAGATGACGGAACTGAATGCACGGGAGCGGAAGGCTGCCGCCTTCCAGTTGGATGTGCCGCTCGCTTCCCTCAAACCCGGCTTCTATACTTGTCAAGTCAATGTGGTCGATGATGGCGGTGGCCATTTTTTGTTTCCCCGTCTGGCCCTGCTCATCCGCGCGGAACGAAAGAGCTAGGCGCAAGCTCGCGTCGCACGCAGCACGGTGACCTAAATCACTGCGAATCGGGATCATTCGCTTCATGTTGAATATGGATGATTCCGCACTGGGCAGAGCCGCGCGCTTTCACCGACATACCGGCCAGCGTGTTTTCTGTCGCCGGAACCCCGGCAAACAGCCTTGATCTCCTCATCGTGCGCTACGCCTTTCCCGCCGTATTTGTTGCTCTCGTACTGATGATCATCGTATGGCGGCTGCAGCGGCTGGAATGGGAACGAGCTTGCGAAGCTCTAAAGCAAGCAACCGAAATGAGGCAGCGCTTGGAGGTCGAGCGTAATCAGGCGCAGGAAGAGGTTTATCGCCGCCTCTATGAAGATAGCGAACTGGATAAGGAGAAGTTCCAGTTCCAGGCACAGCTCGCCGAGTACGAAAAGTATTCGACACTGGCACAACTGGCTCTGGGTGCGGCGCATGGCATCAACAATCCTTTGCTCGGCATCCTGTCGCATCTGGAATTGGAGCTGAAGAGCACCAGCGATCCCGAGCAGCGCTGGGAAATCGAACAGTGCATTGCCGGTACCAAGCGCATTTCCGCCACCTTGCGCGGATTGGTAAATTACGCGCGCCCCGGCCCTTTGGTGTTGAGCAATCTCAGCCTGCATCGCCTGGTTACGGATACGCTGGGCTTTCTCGAGGGCCAGCCCGCCCTGCGCGGCAAAATAGCGGAAAATCAGGTCCCGGAAGATCTGCCGCACATTCTGGTGGACTCCAATCAGCTTTCGCAGGTGCTGATGAATCTGCTGATCAATGCGGCCGAGGCAACGCCGGACGGCGGGCGTATTACCGTGTCCGCCAAGAAATTAACGTTCGTCGACAGCATCGAAATTCGCGTATCCGATACCGGCTGCGGGATTCATCCCGAGGTATTAGCGCACGTCTTTGAACCCTTTTTCACCACCAAACCCGGCAAAGGCACCGGTCTGGGCCTCAGTATCGCGGTTACGTATGTCCGGAGAAACAAGGGCGAAATTCGAATCGATAGCGTACCGAAACGCGGGACCACCGTAACCATTACGTTGCCCGTCCGGCAGGAGGAGACACATCAGGTTCGGGAGCAATCGGAGATCGTGGTTTGAGCCTTTTGAATGCTGCCGAAGCTGCGTGAGGAGATCGAAGTTCTGGTTCGTGAGTTGATATGCCATATTGCGCTTTGATCATCGATGACGAAGAGCTCACGCTCCGCACCATCTCTCGTGGCCTGCGGCAAGATGGATTCGAGGTCTTCACCGCGCTCTCCGGCGAGGCGGGCTTGAAGATCTTTCAGGACGAGAATCCCGATCTCATCCTGCTGGACATCGTTCTTCCCGGCATCGACGGAGTCGAAGTTCTGCGCCAGATCAAGCTAGCAAATCCGACTGCGATCGTGATCATGATGAGCGCATACCACCTGGTAGAGCGCGCCGTCGAGGCCATGAAGCTGGGCGCTTTCGACTATCTGGTGAAACCTTTCCATCTCGAGGACATGACCAACATTTTGCATCGCGCCGCCGAGGTGCTGGCTTTGCGCGTCCGGGTGCGTGATTCGGTGGAATCGGAAAAGGGCCGCTACGATTTTGGGCACATCGTCACGCACAATCCTGCCACCATCAAGATGTTGGAAGTGGCCCGCAAAGCTGCCGAAGCCGATCACACGACGATATTAATTCTCGGCGAGAGCGGTACCGGCAAGGGAGTGCTCGCCAAGGCCATTCACTATGCCAGTCCCCGTACTTCGATGCCATTGCTGGAACTCAATTGTGCCGCGCTGCCCGATGCTCTGCTGGAGAGCGAGCTTTTCGGCTACGAACCCGGGGCCTTCACCGACGCTCGCCGCCGCAAGGAAGGCCTGCTGGAGCGGGCCAGCGGGGGCACGGTTTTTCTCGACGAGATCGGCAACATGTCGGCCAGCGTGCAAGCCAAGATCCTGCGGGTACTGGAGGAAGGGACCTTCATGCGGCTGGGCGGGACGAACACCATCAAAGTGAATATCCGCATGATCGCGGCCACCAACGATCAGTTAAAGAATGCCGTAAGCCAAGGGCGGTTTCGCGAGGACCTTTATTACCGCATTAATGTGGTTCAGCTGGAGATTCCTCCGCTGCGAGAGCGCAAAGAGGATATTTTGCCGCTAGCGCTGGAAATTCTGCTGCAGTTCAATCGTGAGCTGAGAAAAAACTTTACTGGATTCAGTTTGGCTGCGGCCGATCTGCTGGCGCAATATCCCTGGCCGGGCAACATTCGCGAGCTGCGAAACGTGATCGAACGGACCATGATTCTCAACGCGGAAGGCGAGATCGACGCTTGCCATCTTCCCGAAGAGATCCGCGATCAGCGAGCGGAGAAAAAAAGCAGCGAAGCGTTCTCTTCGGTCGACATTTCTCCCACCGGGGATCAGTTTCTCAGCTTGCGCGCCCTGGAAGATAACTACATTGAGCAGGTGCTGGCTGCAACCGGCAACAATAAAACGCAGGCTGCCAGGATTCTCGGCATTCACCCGACATCATTGCAACGTCGACTGAAAGTGAAAACGCTGGATTAGGCGCCATCGATCAAATCCACCAGACGTTAAGTCAGTCTATTTCACGAAAACTAAGCCATGTGGGACGGCGGAACGGAAAACGTAAGCATAGAGCAACACAATGATTCCGACGATGGAGCAAAGTGCGACTGAGTGCCACGCCACAAAGCGAAAAATAATTCCTTCGTTGCCCACCTGCTCGGTGGCGGCGGTGGCGATTGTGATCGATTGCGCATCCACCATTTTTCCCATCACGCCGCCCGCGCTGTTAGCCGCGCACATGAGAACCGGGTCGATACCCAGTTGCTGAGAAGTAATTCTTTGCAAACTGCCAAAGAGCGCATTGGCGGAGGTGTCACTGCCGGTCAGCGCAACTCCCAGCCATCCCAGGAAAGTACCAAAGAATGGATACAACCATCCCGTGCGCGTGAAAGCGAGGCCAAGCACGGCATCGAGGCCCGAATAACGCGTTACATATCCCAGCCCCAGCATGAATGAGATCGCGATCATAGCCAATCGCATTCGCACCAGGGTTCTCCAAAAGATTTTCATCAATTGCACCGGACTCTGCCCGAGCAACAATGCGGATACAATCGCCGCAAAGAAGCAGCCGGTACCGGTGGCGGAGAGCCAGTTGAAGTCATAACGTGCGGCTTCGGGGATTGGCTTGGTCACCACGGGCGCGGCACGGAAGACGGCATTGTGAAGGTAAGGCACATCCCATCCTGGCGGGCCGGGCCGAACCTTGCCATTCGGAAGCACCACGCGGAATGCCGGTGTGGTGGCTTGGTTCATGGCCAGTTTGATCGATGGCAATCCCCAGAGGAGCACAAACAGTGACAGGATCGCGAACGGCATCCAGGCCTTCAACACTTGTCCTGCGGTGTAGCTGCGCACTTGAACGAGTCCATCGAATTTCTCTGCTTCCCAATCAGCGCCCATGTCGTCCATGATCGCAGCGGTTGCCTTGTGAGGAGCCGGAGGGTGGTCATCGTAGTCGAATCGCCATATTGTTTTTGGCTTCCAGAATCGCAGGAAGATCAGGGTGGCGATAATCGAAACCACGCCTCCCATAATGTCTACCAGATTGCTGTCCACGTAGTTCGACCAGACGAACTGGGTGAGGGCGAATGAAACCCCGACCACGGCGATCGCGGGTAGCACTTCAAAGGTCTCTCTCCAACTGACCATGGTTCGCACCAGCCAGAAGGGAACGATGACCGCGGTGAAGGGCAGGATGCGGCCAAGCATTGCGTTGAGATCGGACTCCGGCAACGACGTCACCGCCGCGAGTGTATGAACGGGTGTGCCGATGGCGCCCCAAGCCACCGGCGCGGTGTTGGCAATCAGGTTCAGTGCTGCCGCATGGAATGGTTTGAAGCCAAGACCGATCATGAAAGCTCCAGCGATCGCCACCGGCGCCCCAAATCCCGCCGCTCCTTCGATGAATGCGCCAAAACAAAAAGCGACGAGCAGAACCTGCAGGCGGCGATCGGAGGTGATTCCCGCGACCGACTCTTTCATGATTTCGAATTGCCCGGTCTCGACAGAGATGTCGTAGAGGTAGACCGCAGCCAAAACGATCCAGGCGATTTTTAACACTCCGAAGGCAACCCCGTAGCCAAAGCTAAGTGCGGCCAGAGCGGGAGGCATTTTGAAGAAGAGGATCGCAACTGCCACGGCCGTCGACGCACCCGCGATGGCGCACCAATGAGGCTTGACCTTCAGACCGGCCAACATTCCGAACAGAACAATGATAGGCAGGGCCGCGACCAGAGTGGAGAGCCACCAATGGCCGAATGGATCGTAGATCTGGGTCCACTGCATCACAAGCTCCTCGCGAAACGGAGTCCACTTCGCAACAGAGATGACACGCTAAGGAATGCCGGGGTTCTTATTCTTCATGATTCCCAACTCTTCGGAACATTCACGTAAGAACCATCCAATGCTGTGACCGACGGGCATCCTAGCAGCCGAAGGGTGCGGTCCAAGTCCGTCCGCAGAATTTCGATGGCACGCTCGACGCCAGCCTCACCGGCAGCGGCCAAACCGTATGCATATGCGCGGCCGCATAGCACTGCGCGGGCTCCCATGCAGAGAGCCTTGGCAATATCAGTGCCGCGGCGAATGCCCCCATCCATCAACACTTCGATGCGGCCGTTCACGGCTTTCGCCACTTCGGGCAACGCCCGCAAGGAAGGCGGAACTCCGTCGAGCTGCCGGCCGCCATGATTCGAAACTGAAATCGCCGCCGCACCCTCATCGATCGATCGGAGTGCGTCATCCGCGGTGAGGACTCCTTTAACCACGATCGGTCCCTTCCATATTTCTCTAATCCATTTCAGATCGGCCCAGGTTACGGTGGATTCTGCCAGAGCTGCAGCGACATCGATCAGCGGCATCGGTCCTTTGCCCGGGACAACGACATTCGGAAGCGCCGGCACCCCGCCGTCCATCAGGAAACTCATCAGCCATCCCGGACGCGAGAGTATTTGCGGAAGGTAGGGGATTTTTTCCAGCAGTCCGCCGCTGATCAGTTCCCTCATACCGTTGCGATAGTCGCGCTCGCGGATACCAGACACCGGAGTATCAATGGTGACGACCAGAGCCGAGAATCCCGCCACGCGAGCTCTTTCGATCGCCCCCTCAGCAGCCCCACGGCCACCCATCAAGTAAAGCTGGTAGAAAACCGGACCGGTCGAAGCTGCCTTCACATCCTCCAGTCTGTGTCCGGAAATCGTCGAGAGAATATAAGCAGTGCCCGCTCCGCCGGCGGCGCGGGCGGCCACCACTTCGCCTCCCGGATGCATCAGGCGGCTGTATCCGACCGGTGCAAGTAAGAATGGGAGGGCAAGGTCGAAACCTAGCACTCGTGTGCACAGCTTGCATTTTCCGACATCGACTGCATGCCGGGGCCGAAAGGTGACGTCATCAAATATGCGGCAATTCTCGCGCAGAGTAACTTCGCCTTCAGCTCCCCCGTCGAGGTAATCGAATACGGGTTTCGGTATTCTTTCACGCGCAATGGGGCGGAAGTCCTCGATGCAGACAACCTTCGGTGATGCTACGGTTCGGGAGGATCTCGCCATATCCAACGTATTCAAGAACTAAAAGAGGCCGCTATCGTACCACTAGGCCAAAGAATTGAGGAAACGGTCGCCCCGGGTTACAGGCGATAGACCCCGCAGACTCGATAATTCGGTATCTCACGCTGTAAATTTCTCGCAGTTCGCACAACCAACGTTCATATCCTCGGTATCTAAAGTAATTACCCGAGTGACTCCTCGGTTGGCTTGCGGTGAGTGATTTCTGTATGGTAGAAACAACGAGAGTTACAAACCGCTCCTGAGATGTCACGGCCCATACATTCCGAAAAGCGGCGTCGGGCCAGTTGGTCTTCCCTGATCGTGTTGGTCGCTGTGTGCTCGCTGACGGTCAGCGTCGCTACACGTTATAACTCTCCTTGCAATATTTCCCCGCACAACGTAAAGACCGTCCAGACTCATGTGTCACCCGATGCGACCAGGCAGCGCCTTGCTAAGAATGCTGCCAACTGGATTCCTCCTGCCTCTAGGTTTGCGGTGCTTCAGGCTCCATCTTTCTATCCGCCGGTCGCATCGGAAGGCCCCTCAGCGGCAAGTCTCTTTCTTGAAGAAAACCTCTACTCTCGTCCCCCTCCTGGCATCTAAAGTCCCGTTGAAAACTGCTGGCGTAGGGTGTTTCTGCGACGCTGCGCGGTTCGGGTTCGAACCCACCGCGGTTTTGCGAGCCTTTTGCTAGCACGACGGCACGGAAGAGAGCAGCGTCAACCGTGGTCTGCGGGTAACTCCTTAATCAGAAAAATTGCCAGGCTGCTGCGTTTTGAGGCGCATCTTGCGCCGCGCCGTCTGGCCGTGGCTTTCCGAGCGCGCAGGCATCCGTTGCCGATGTGACAAAGGTTGGACCAGTCTTAGTGAGTGGATCGTTCGGTGGGCACAACCAGGTGAACGTCTACTAGCTTTTCAAATTCAAAGGGCCCGAACTCAAGGGAGCAAGGAACTGCGTCCATGAGTTCGATGAAAGGAAACGATTGTGGCCACTGAATCATTCCTGACTGAGGAGGAACTCGACGCTCTTCGCCGTTTTGACAGTTGCATGATCTCCAATGCAATCGAGACCTTTGACGCCCGCCTCCGCAATACAGGATTTGCCGATGCCAGCATCCGCTGCATCTTTACGGATGCTCCACCCATGGTGGGATACGCGGCAACGGCTCGCCTTCGCAGCGGGGAACCTCCCATCGTGGGCGGCAGCTTCCATGACCGGGCTGAGTTCTGGAACAGCATTCTTCAGATTCCCGCTCCGCGCATTTTGGTGCTGGAAGATATGGATCGACTGCCCGGTCGCGGCGCATTCGTCGGCGACATGCACGCGGCAATTCTTAAGGCTCTGGGGTGCGTTGGCTACATAACCAACGGCGCTGTCCGGGAATTGCCGGCGGTGCGCGCCATGGGGTTCCAACTGTTCGCGGGAGGCGTAGCGGTTTCCCATGCTTACGCCCACATCTTTGAAATCGGAGCAGTGGTCAGAGTCGGCGGAATGGAGGTGCGTCCTGGTGAATTGCTGCATGGGGACAGGCACGGCGTTCTCACCGTTCCAACAAAAATCGCGTCCAAGTTGCCCAACGTTGCAGAGAGATTGCAGCAAGCAGAAAAAAAGGTAATTGATTTTTGCCTATCGCGGGATTTCTCAGTAACGAAGCTGCGCGACCTGATGAACGCGCTCGGGTAGAAAGCGTCAAGGTAAATTCGATGACACAAGATTGCGATCGGTTCCGTAAGACGTGTTCTCGCGTTTCACAGAGGCTGCTTTGCTGGGCCTTCGCGGCCATTGTGACGGCAACCGCTATTTGTTTGTCGTCTTGTTCGGGGAAGGGGGACAGGCAGGTTCAAGCGAGTGGACCGGCCGCCATCGTCGGTGTAACCAGAGTGGTGAAGAAATCGCTTGGCCGGCAAATCACTTTGTCATCGGAGCTCGTGCCGTTCCAGGAAATCGACGTCTATGCGAAAGAAGCGGGCTATGTGAAGAAGCTGGATGTCGATTACGGAACCCACGTCAAAGCAGGCCAGGTGATGGCCGTCCTGGAGATTCCTGAACTTGAGGCACAACTTCAGGAAGACGAAGCAGAAATCAAGAATGCGATGAATCAAGTGGTCCGGGCGCAGCATGAACTCGCCCGCTATCAGGCTCAGTACAAGGCGCTGCACCTTGAATATACGCGTTTGAATGGTGTCTTCGAGAGTCAGCCCGGTATAGTCGCCCAGCAGGAAGTGGACGACGCGCAAGGGAAAGACCTGGCGGCATCGTCGCAGGTAGATGCGGGGCAGGCAGCTCTCGATGCGGCCCAGAGTCAATTGTCCGTAGCGAAAGCGAAGCTGGCTCACGATCAAAGCTTGTTCGATTATTCGAAGATCGCTGCTCCATTTGCCGGGGTGATTACCGACCGCTACGCGAACCTCGGAACCTTAGTGCAGGCGGGAACGAATTCGAGCACCCAGGCAATGCCCATCGTCCGGCTATCCGAGGACGATCTCTTCCGTCTCGTAATTCCGGTTCCGGAGTCCTATGTCCGATACATTCGCATCGGCGATCACGTGGACGTTCGCGTGCCTTCTCTGAACCACACTTTCCCCGGAAAGGTAGCGCGCTTTTCCGTGGACGTGCGGGAGGATACGCGCACTATGCACACCGAAGTGGATATCCCGAATCCCCAGCGGTCTTTACTCCCGGGCCTGTATGCAGAGGCCGAGCTGAATCTTGAACAAGAACAAAATGTTCCCACCGTACCCATCCAGGCTTTAAATCGTGCAGGCGAGAAGACGTCGGTGTTGGTCGTGGATGGCAACGGTATGCTGCAGGACCGAAGAGTGAAACTCGGGTTGGAGACTGCGAACGATGCCGAAATCTTATCGGGAGTAAATGAGGGAGAGCAGGTGGTGGTGAGCGATCGCAGCGGTTTGAGAGCGGGAGAAAAAGTTCATCCGCAAACAGTTGCCCTGACGCAGTACGACGGGGAGAGCACCCAGTAATAGCCGGAAGACTTTATGCCAGGATTTTCAATTCGTAATCCCTACTTCATCATCGTGATCTGCCTCACGCTGTTGGTCATCGGAGTGACCAGTTTGGCGCGAATGCCGGTGGATTTATTCCCGCCGATTAATCTGCCAGAAGTTGTAGTAGCCACTTTTTACACGGGTATGCCGCCGGAGGATATCGAAACCGATATCACCGATCCCCTGGAACGCTTCTTTACCCTTGCTGCCGGTGTGGACCACATGGAATCGCGGTCCATGTTGGGCGTGAGCATCATTCGCGTCTACTTCCAGCCCGGAACCAGCGCGGACGCCGATGTGAGCGAATTGTCCAACCTCGCTTTAGCCGACCTGAAGCGCTTGCCGCCGGGCACGTTGCCTCCCGTCGTTCTCAAGTTCGACGCATCCAGTTTGCCCGTCGCCCTGGTAACCGTAAAAGGCGAGGGTCTCAACGAAACCCAACTTCACGATTACGCCCAGTTTCAGATTCGCAACCAGATCGCGGTCGTGCCGGGTGCCGAAATCCCGGGCGTCTTCGGCGGGATCTACCGCCAGATCATGGTTTACGTCGATCCTTACAAGCTCGCATCCCGGCAGTTGAGTGTGATGGACGTCGTCGGCGCAGTCAACAGTTCGAACCTGATTCTTCCGGCCGGCGACGTGAAGATGGGCCCCTACGATTACTTCGTCTACTCCAACAGCCTGGTTGACAACATGGATCAACTGGGCAAGGTGCCTCTCAAGGTCAAGGGCAACTCCTGGGTAACTGTGAACGACGTGGGCAAGGCGGAGGATGCTCACGGGATTCAAACCAACATCGTCCGCATTGATGGCCAAAGATCGGCCTACATTCCCATCATGAAGCAAGGCGGCGATACCAACACCATCGCAGTGGTGGATGGTGTCCGGCAGCTCATCAAGCACCTCTACGACATTCCTCAGCAGATGAAGACCAGCATCGTTTTCGACCAGTCCGTGTTCGTCAAGGAGGCGATTCAAACGGTGCTCCACGAAGGAGCCCTGGGCCTGGTTCTCACCAGCCTGATGATCCTGATTTTCCTCGGAAGCTTCCGCGCCACTTCTGCAGTGTTGCTTTCCATTCCTCTATCCGCGCTGGCCGCGTTCGTTGTGCTGTCTCTGATGGGTGGGACGATCAATACCATGATCCTGGGCGGGATGGCACTGGCTTTCTCGCGCGTGATCGACAATTCGGTCATTTCGCTGGAGAACATCTACCGCCATTTGGAAATGGGAGCCGCGCCCATGGTCGCCGCCGAGGTTGGCGGAGCGGAAGTCAATCTGGCGGTGCTGGCTGCAACCCTGGTGGATGTGGTTGATTTCTTTCCCGTTGTTTTTCTATATGGAGTTGCCAAGTTTCTTTTCTCAGCCTTGGCGCTGGCTTTTTGCCTGTCTCTGATGGCGTCGTTCGTGGTTGCCATGACGGTGATTCCATTGTTCTGTTCGCGCTTCCTGAAGGCCGTGCAGCACATCCCCGAGCGTAAGAAGGAAAATGAATATGAGGTGGAACCCAGGTCAGAGGCCGATCACTCCTGGATGGACCGGTTTAATGCCCGCTTCAACAGAATCTTTAACAAAGTCCTCGATTATTACGAATACTGGGTACGGCGGGCACTGGTTCGTCCCGGGCTTACCGTGGCGATTCTGGGTGGCGTGTTCCTGGCGAGCCTGGCAATTTATCCCCTGCTCGGTTTAGCGTTCTTCCCCAAGACCGATGCTGGCCAATTCACGATCAACGTCAAGGTGCCGACTGGTACGCGCATCGAGCTAGCGAACCAATACGTGGCAAAGCTGGAGGATTTGATTCGGCACGAGGTGGAACCAAGAGATTTCAAGCGAATTGTTTCCAACATTGGAATGGTGCCTGATTTTTCCGCGCTCTATACCACCAACTCGGGTCCTTATACGGCAACCATCCAGGTGGCACTGAACGAACCGCACCGGCTGAGCAGTTTTGAATATATGGACCGCGTGCAGAAGGCGATGGCTAGCCAGTTCCCGGACGTCCGCACATTCTTCTCCAGCGGCTCGATGGTCGACGCCATCTTGAATTCCGGGGCTCCCGCTCCAATCGACGTGCAGGTGAGTAGCCCTGATCTGGACCAGATCTATGGCATCGCGCAGCGCTTGGCCGACCGCATTCGCAAGGTGCGTGGTGTGGGCCAAATCTACATCCCGCAGGACATGAACTACCCTGCATTGCGGCTGGATGTGGACCGTGTGCACGCGGGTGAATTGGGGCTCACACAAAAGGATGTCGTCGATAACGTCATCACCGCGCTTAATTCCAACTACATGATCGCCCCCAACTACTGGGTCGATCGCAAGAGCGGCAACGACTATTACCTCACTGTCCAGTACTTTGAACATGGAAGCGGCGCCATACAAAACTTGGCCGACCTGGGCCAAATTCCCTTGCGCGACCCGGGCAGCGGAGCCGAGATGAGCTGCGGGCCCGCAGGTCCGCCCCCGCCGCAGCCCGGACGCGCCCGCTCTTCGTGGGCCTGTGCCGGAGCGGGGCGGCCAACCACAGTCCTCAACAACGTTGTCGACGTGAAGCAGGTGCTGACTCCGACCGAGGTCGACCACTATCAGATTCAGCGAGCCGTGGATATTTTCGTTACCCCGAATGGCGAAGATCTGGGACGGGTGAGGAACGCAATTCAGGACATTCTCGCCAAGGAAAAAGACATTCCCTCCAATGTGCGTGTAAATCTGCGCGGAATGGTGCAAGGCATGGAGGCGTCATTTAAGAGTTTTGCTTTCGGGTTCCTGATTTCTTTTCTCTTGTTATTTCTGATCCTGACCGCGCAGTTCAAGTCTTTCGTCGATCCTTTCCTGATCATGCTGGCAATTCCCATGGGATTTGTCGGTGTGCTGATCATATTGCCGCTCACTCACAGCACGCTGAATGTTATGTCGCTGATGGGAGTTCTGATGCTGGTGGGTATCGCAGACTCGAACAGCATTCTGATCGTCGACTTTGCTCACAATCTGGAGAAGCAGGGCCTGTCGCCCGCGGATGCGGTGATCAACGCCTGCCGGGTGCGCCTGCGGCCCATCTTGATGACCTCTCTGGCCACGATTATCGGGATGATCCCATTGGCGTTGAAGTTGGGTACTGGAGCCGAACAATATGCACCGATGGCGAAGGCCATCATCGGCGGCTTGACCTCTTCGGTGGCTCTAACCATCTTCATTGTGCCAGCCGCATACCTGCTGGTCTATGGCAAGCGCGGGGCGAAGGACGCGGCGAACCCCAAGCCGGAGACAGCGCAATGAAGCAGAAACATCCCGCTCCCTGGAATGGCTCAGAGAAGCACACGGCACCCGTTGCAGAAGATCGAGAGGCAACCCGATGACGAAGGTCAAAACTTTTCTATTCTGGATGCTGATCGGTTTATGGGCGGCTCTGCCCCAGTCTGGCTTGGCGCAAGCCGCGAACAATTTGGGATCAGCCGCAGCCTTGCCTTCCGCGCCGCAGCCCCAACTTGCGCAAAATCCGGCGCCTGCCCAAATACCTGGGGCTCCACTGACATTGAGCGCCAGTTTTCCGCGCATGGCCGAATCGCAGAACGCTTCGTCTCCTGACCCAATAACGCCGCAGGCGGTGCAACCACCAAACGGCCGCGTGCGCTTGACCCGTGTGCAGGCAGAGCAGTTGGCCCTCAAGAATAATCCCCGGATCAGCGTTGGCCGTTTGCTCGGGCTGGCACAACATCAGATCTATCGCGAGGCGAGGTCGGCGGAACTACCCAATTTTAATGGCGCAATCACTGCGGTCGACGCCAACGAAGGCAGCCGTATTGGAGCGGGTTCACTCACCGCATCGCGCCTGCTCGAACATGCGGGCGCGGGAGTAACGCTCAGTCAACTCATCACCGACTTCGGACGCACCACCAATCTGGTCGCCTCTGCCAAGCTCCAGGATAAGGCTCAAAATGCGAATGCATTGGCCACCGCCGAAGATATAGTGCTGGCTACGGACCAGGCCTTCTACAACGCCCTGCAAGCGCAGGCGCTCCTCAAGGTTGCGCAACAAACTGTGACCACTCGAGGGTCGGCCGCGCATCAAGTCGATGAACTGGCGAAGAGTAAACTGAAATCCACGCTGGATCTTGCCTTTGCCCAGGTGAACTTATCGCAAGCTAGGCTGCTCCAACTCGATGCTCAGAATAATGTCGATTCGACCATTGCAGCGCTCATGGCTGTCCTGGGCTTTGACAGACAAGTCAGCTACGAGTTGAGCGATGAGGATACGCAGTTTCCCCCGCCGCCTGATGTGGACGTGCTTATCAACACGGCGATGCAACAACGCCCCGACCTGCAGGCGCTCACCTATGATCAACAGGCAGCGGAAAAATTCCATCGTGCCCAGCGTGACCAGCTCTTGCCTACCATCAGCGCTCTCGGGATCGCTGGAGTATCCCCAGTGCGTCCGGATTGTTTCGGCGGTTGCTTCCCGAATTACTTCGTCTCCAGCTGGTATGGCGCTATCGGCGTGAACATGAACGTCCCGCTTTTCAATGGGTTTCTTTTCAGTGCGGAGGCTTCGGAGGCGAATTACCGGGCAAAGGCTGCAACGGAGAACACTCGGGATCTGCGCGACCGCGTTGTGCGCGATGTTCGCACTGCGTGGCTCGCAGCGAATACGGCTTTTCAGCGCGTCGGGGTGGAAGCGGAACTTGCCAAGGAAGCCGATCTCGGGTTGACTCTCGCCCAGGGCCGTTATCAGCTCGGCTTGGGCTCGATCGTCGAACTCAGTCAAGCGCAGCTGCAACAAACTGATGCCGCCATTGGCTATGTCAACGCCCAATACCAATATCGGCTATCTCTCTCAACCTTGAACTTTGAGACCGGAGCGCAGCCGTGACCGCGGAAGTGCCGCTTGCTCGGGTAAAGACTCGCCCACGGATACACCCTTCTCAGCGGACTTGAGCGAAGGGGTAATGAGACTAGGCATTGTCCATACGCCTGCGCGCAATGAACCAGAAACATGGGCGGGAGAGCGAATTATTGAGTTACGCTGGGATCACCTTAATCCATGTCAGGGGACCAGAGCAGCATGACTCCACCATTCTTGACCCGACTCCTGCAGATGCTTTGCCGTCACGAATTTTCCTGGCCTCACACTGGCGCCCAAGGTCAGGACTACCAGGTCTGTCTACTCTGTGGGGCAACCTACGGATTCGATTGCGCGACGATGTGCCGTACGGGCAGGCTCCCGGGTACGGCCGGGGCGCAGTCGCCGCGCGTTTGAGGTGCGCATTATGCGCCAGCAGATACCACGGATTCTTTCCGCGACCCCTGACGCCCGAAAGGCGGCAGATGATATGGACCGATGGCTGGCCCGCCGCGTCGCCGAGCATGAGGCCGACGGCATGAGCAAGGTCGACGCGGTTGAAATGGCGACGAAGGAAATCCTTTTCGATGACCAGATCGAAGAGGTTCAGAACTGGCACCAGTCACAAATGTAGGTCAAACAAGAAAACCGGATCGCGAGATGATTCCTTAACACGGAGCAATTACCAAGGAAAGAGCGACCCTATGTGCGAGCTGCTGCAACTCAAGAGTTAAGTTGGTCACACCTTTTGCAGGGGAGCTACGGTCACAATATCTCGGCCTCGCGCTTTCGATTCATAGAGGCATTCGTCTGCCATCTTGAGCAGTTCGTCGGATGTTGAACCGTGCTCCGGATAAGCGGCTACACCTACGGAGATCGAAAGGGGCCCGACCGTCTCCTTCCTATATCGCAAACGCAACTGCTTTACCTCGGCGCGCAATGCGTCCGCGCGGATCGCCGCATCCTGTGAGGTGGATTCGGGCAGGATAATAGCGAACTCCTCACCGCCATAGCGGCAACAAATATCGGTGGCGCGAAAGAAACTGCGAAACAGATCAGCAAGGGACTGAAGCACCATATCTCCTGCGTCATGGCCGAACGTATCGTTGAATCTCTTAAAGTGATCGAGGTCGAGGAAGAGAACCGCGATCGATTGATTCTTGCGGCTGGCCAGCTGTATTTCTCTCTCCATCGATTCCTGCAGAAATCGCCGGTTGAACAGGCGGGTGAGCGGGTCACGAATCGATAGTTCTCGCAGGCTGTCACGAAGTTGCAAGCCGGAGAGCGACAGGGCGATCTGTGAGGCGAGGCTGATGGCCAGTTGCTGATGAGATTGCCGAGAATTCTCCACCCCCGAACCGTACGGAAGCCGCGTGGCACTGTCGAATTCGAGATGCAGAACTCCCACCGTGTCTCCCTGCGCCACCATCGGCACACACAGACACTCCGTGGTCGAACTCCTGGTCAAGTGTTGGCAAGCGATGCTGCTGCCTGGAGTCTCACTCCAGTGCGGCTGCCCACGGCGCAAAGACCAGCATGCGTCGGGAGGGAATGTCGGCGTTAATGCGTCCTTCTTACCCCACCGCGCTCCGGCCTCCACCAGATCTCGCGATGATCTGAACAAATAGAGAGCTCCATCAGGTGCTTCAGGAAAGAGCCTCTGCACGAAATTGCTCACGACTGCGCAAGCTTCCTGAATGCTCCCGCTGGACTGCAACAGAGAGCCCATTTCATTCATCAAGGTAATCTGCCTGGTGTGGCGTTCCAACTTCTGCACCAGACGGTCCAGTGACTCGGTGTGTTGCCGCTGTGCTTCAGTCGCCCTTACCTGCTCCGAAACATCCTCATAGATCAGATACGCCCCCCGTATGTCGCCATCGACTTGCAGCGGGACTCCATGGAGTGCAAGATCAATCATCGTGCCGTCTCTTCGCCGATGCCGGACTGTACGGCGTATCCCTTTTCCCGCGAATATCTGTGCGATCATTTGCTTTGCATCCCATGCTTCATCATCAGGCGCCTCGACTTTCTTGACATCGATCGAGGCGAGGTTGTTGCGGTCACATTGGAAGAGCTTCTCGAAGGCGGAATTCACCAATTCGACTGAGCCTTGCCGGTCAAGTACGAGCATGGCGAGCGGACTATTCTGGATCAGCGAGTCCAAATAGGTGGTCTGCTCGTGCAGATGAATTCCCATCCGGTGTCGCTCGCTGACTTCCGATCCCACAATCAGGCCCACCGCAGATACGACCAGCATGAAGACGGCTACTTTGGTGAACACGTCTGCGGTGGGAGGAAACAAATGCAACGCGACCACAATTCCAAAATTGAGCGCCAGCAGGCCGGTAACCGCGCGCCGCACTCCTTGCCGCATGGCTATCCAGATGACGGGAACGAAGCACGAATAAAAATGACCATAGCGGCCATCGTGGATTCCGAACATCCCCCAGCAAACGATGGCGATTGCCAACGCTTGGCCACAGGCTTCCGCAACTGCTCCTAAGCCGAAATGCTCTCTTCGAGAACGCACTCTGGTGGGCTGTAGTTCTGAGGGAGTCGGCGAGAGCCACGCACGAATATGTGGAAATACATGTACAAGAAGAAATGGCGCGATAGCCACCAGGCCGATCGCGTCACCCAGGAACCATCCCAGCGCGGACAACTTACACTCGCGCCAGGTAATGCTGTGATCCGCAAGCAAGGTTCCGGCACCGAAGACAGCCGCCGCTGTCGCTGCAATGGCGCTCACGAAAAGGTAGCGGACCACATCGCGGCGGCGTCGTAGTTCAAGATCAATTCGCAGAGGCCCGCGCAGCAGGTATGCCGCCGTACCATAACTGGCGGCGATTCCCGCTGCGCCGATCGTGTTGCTGAACGACAGGATGGGCTGTGCGTAAAGAACGACGTTGGTCAAGGCGTTCGTGAAGAAGGCTAGCAGCGCATACCACGGACTGATGCCCAGCATGAGAGCGACGACAAGCCCGATGGCCGGGTACCAGGCGACAAATCCAATATGTGAAAAAAGAACGATCTCGGGCCGGTTCAGTAGCAGGTACAGCAACACAAAGAAGAGAGACACGAGAGAATGGCGAGTGATCGTGCGACGCGAATACATAAACAGAATCCTCGGCCCGAGTCGCTCTTTCTGGTGATGCAGGCGGGTCATGCGGACAATGAACTGCATCCGCTTCCGGTGTGCTAAGCGCTTACACCTTAGTTATAGGTGAACATACACAAAGTGATTTTGCAGTACTTTCGAACCCTGTTGCGGTTACTTAGGTAATTCTCATTCTGAAAAGTATTTCAACCCTTCCTAACGGCACACTGCAGGTCGATGGGGCCATCAGCCCCAGCGCAAATCGGACTCGCCCGGTTCTTCTGCATTTGCTGAGAGTGCCTTTGCTGCATTCCTACGTCTGTTGAATGTCCAATCCCTTCGATACAGTAGCGCCTGCAGGGAAAAATTCGTAGCCGTTCGATGAAGGCAATGAAAAAAGCGTCCCAGACCTTACCTTCAGTCATGGGACGCGAGTTTTGGAGTTACATTGAACAGCCCGAACTGCCCTCATTGTTAACGGTACTGTTCGAACGACAGCCTAGACTGAGCGGAATGACCGGTAAATGGCTCCTATGTGCGGCGGGCGATCACGTCTGTGCCATCATCATGGAACGATTGTTCACAAGTCTATTTACAGGCTCTCGCAGGGATGCTAGGCTGCCCGCTACGAGAAATCCATGAAACTCCGCGATAGATTCCAGCCTGAGCGTTACGAGCGAAAACTGCAAGAACTTCGCAGGGAGCGAAAAGCCGAAAATATTCAGGTAGAACGACTATCTGCAATCCTCGCCAAGAAGTCGACCGCCAAAGCCGCAGCGCCTCCCGACAGAGCCGCTTAGGTCTTCAAATCCATTCCCTTCCACGTTTCGTGGGCGCTGATTTCTTTCGTGATTACTGCGGCCTGCGCACTTTTGCTGTTTCACGCATTCCGACGCCGACCCCAATTTTCTTGAGAAAGTCGTAAGGCGGCGTGCCTCCCGCGAAGATCCAGACAAAATCGTTAGGAAGCGTCTGCAAGGCTTCTCCAATTCTAAGAGTGACAAAATCAGCTGTGAACTCCACTGGCATTGAGTTAAAGATGACCTTGATGATGCCGGCTGCGACGAACTCCCCTACGCGCTGCGCGTTTCGTTCCTTGATACGCATGAACTCCGTTCTTCGATAAGACATTGTTACTTGGTTGCCGGGCTGTTGCGCAAGCGCCGTGGCCGCTTCAACCGCACTATCGCCGCCACCAACAACTAGGATGCGCTTATTTTGATAGTGATCGGCTTCGATCAGACGGTACATCACTTTGGAGAGGTGCTCTCCATTTACGCCAAGCTTCCTCGGATTGCCGGCTCTTCCGATGGCCAAAACCACGGTGCGCGCGAGATATCCTTGGCTTGGGGTCCTGACCGCGAAGCTGCCGTCCGCCAGTTTTCGGATGTCGGTCACCATCGAGTCGGCGCAAACATTAAACTCAACTCGATTCAGAACCATGTCCCAAAAGGCGAGAAGGTGCTCCTTGGACAACTCCGTTTTCTTCAGACTCAGGTTCATGGGAAATTCTAATGGAGTTGTGGTTACCACTTTCTGCCGCGGAAATTTCGCTACCGTCCCTCCCACCTCGTCTCGTTCGATCGTTATATAGCTGAGCTTGTTTTCGATGGCGCGCAAGGAGGCACTGATGCCGGCGGGACCGGCGCCAACAATCAAGACATCGTAGAGGCCAGGGGCGGATTCCGGCACCCGCCGCTCCCTGATCCTCTTTGTGATGATATCGATGCACCGGCGACCTTCGTTTACTGCATTCTTGATCAGGGCCAATCCACCGAGTTCCCCGATGATGAATAAATTCTCGAGCGTGGTTTCATACTCGGCTGTCAGGTAGGGCTTGTCCGCACCGACACTCGCTTTGGGCATCACCATGCTGATCGCGCCGACCGGGCATGCTTCTGCGCAGCTTGCATGACCGATGCACTTTTGTCCCTTGGCAATGACCGCTTTCCCTCCCAACATGGCGAGTACGTCCCCCTCCGGGCAGACGGTTGTACAGGTTGCACAGCCGATGCAGAGAGTCGCGTCAATGTGGGGATGCAGGCCCTGGGGGCATTCGGAATATAAACTCGCTTTTTCAACGATTCGGCGTGCCTGTTCCTCCTTCTGATTCAACTTCTTCAAATAACCGCGCACGAAAAACGCCACAATTGCGACCGCAGCCAGGATCGAAAAAAGGGTGTCCATATCGGCGGCTCCGGTTCAGATAAATCCAAGCAGCATCGCCACTCCGATGTGGACGAGAGCCAGGACTGCAAAGGCATAGCTAAACGGCTTGTGCACAACGTGCCACAACTTGAACACACGCTGGGCGTGAGAAAGGAAGACTACACGACGGGAAATCAAGGCGTGTTTGCGAGCGAGCGCAATCACTTCTTCAAACTGGACATTCGTCGGAGGGAACCCACCCAGAGAACGAACCGTGGATCTGATTCCCAGAACCTTCACGCGAAGATGGGCGACACGAAACGGCCGGGCCAAGTCGGACGCCACGATGTAGCTCAGGGCTGTAAAAGCCGACCAATGCGACACCAGGTTGGGTGCGGGCACGTGGAACAACAGCCGTCGCAAATCGGCCTGCGGAACGATCGTCTGATGTTTGAGCAGCCTCCGAAACTCGACCAAGGACGACTCGGCGGCCGCCACCTGGAGCTGAATTTGGGCGTACAGATAGCGTCCAATCAGGCCGCTCAGGGATACTGCTACCATGACCCAGAAAGCCATGCCGGCCAGTCCGCGAAACTTGAAGGATGCATGAAAAGCGATGCAGACTGGCGCTGCCACGCCCAGAACAACGTGATGATCAAGCCAGTGTTTCGAGTTACCCTGCTTTTGCAGCCATCCCCAGCGCTTCCGCAGCGGATATAAGAAAATTCCGCACAACATCAAGACACCTAACAAGCCCAAGTTGATCCCCACAATGCCGCTGGGTCTCAACAGATGATGCTTTGGGGAAAATGCCCGGTCCGCCTGGCCGAGTTGGTAGTAGTCCGCGCCATAAAACAGAAGCCCAACAATCGCACCGATCGCAATGGTTGAGACGAGCATAACGAGTCGCTGATGTTTTTTCCCCGCCGTGCTCGCAGCTGTTGTTGCCGTTGGCACAAAGGCGATGGTGGGTGCATTCATTTCATTGAACCTTTCATGTCGAGGCGATATCCCAGACTCAGGTGCCACTGCTCGTAGTTCAATTGCGCGCCACGTTCAATGGTGTATCCACTTTGGAGAAACGTGCGACCGCCCAGGTTGGTGTCGAAAGAGGTGTCTACAAATGCCGAGTGCTGGTTCACGGTGAATGCAGAGTCGAGCGTCTGACTCCCAGCCTGAGCATTCCAGGTCATTCGTTTGCTCAAAGGGCGCGATAACGAAAGAACCCGGTAATCCCCGCGCGCAAAGGAACTGTCGAACTTGGAGTAGTGGACGTCTGCGCGAACGCCTGTATGCCCGATCTCGTTCCATGTAACCCCGTACATCTGGTTCAGGCTTCGATTTACGTCTCCAGTCTTGTCACTCTGTCCAATGGTGCAGTAGACAGCGAAGTTCCTCACTGGCTGTACTCGCACCGATCCATTCACACCCTGATAGAGAAGTTTGTCCACCATGCCCGTGCCGATTATCGCGGTCGCAGCAGTAGGAACATCCCGAAGGTAATTGTGAAAAACTTCGAACGAAATCCATTTTTCTGGCTGAACCAGCACGGTGAGATAACTGCGGCTGATCCCTGGTCCCGGGGTGATTCCGTCCGTGCTCACGCCCTGCGGCGAGTCCACAATGAAGGAGTGATAAACGGAAACATATTTGTTGTAAGACAGCGCATTTTCCAGAAAGAGATAGGGACGATCGAGCTGCCACTTCAGGAAACTAAGCGCAATACCAGTCGTACTTGTGTAATGAAAGTCATCGAAATTACCGCCTTCAAAGTTGACGAAGGACCCTCCAATTTGCTGGTCCGGGCGATAGTGCCAGGATGTCTGATCTGGTGTTGAACCAAAGAAGACTCCACCGGTCACGCCATGGCCGACCTTGCGTCCAACGTATCCGCCATCGATCGTGTCCAGACTCACCGCCCACGGCAGATAGAGACGTCCCACCCCCGCAACCCAGCTGGAGTTCGGATTCTCGTACGACAACTGGATGGTGTAGGTCCTGTCCAGATAGTCCTGCATGGTTTCTTCACTGGGCTGGGAATTCATTGTCAGTCTTCCGCGCCAGTCGCCTTGCAAGTTCCAGTGAGTGCCAGCAATTTGAGTTGTGTCCGTGCGAAACGCCAATCCCACGGAGGTGCTGCGCCCGGGTGTCGAGCCGCTGCTGCTGATTCCGCTATAGTCGAAGGCGATTCGGGCACGAATCCGCCTCTCCTCTCGGAAGGCTTCCTCAACTTGTGCCGTTTTCGGTGCGGTGGCTGGAGTCACCGGCGGTGATGATGGATCCCTGAAGGCTGCATTCGTGGCCGGTTCCTCTCCCAGCTTTGCGTAATCGGCTTCGGAAAGTTCGGCCCAGTCGCCGGGCTTCACCTCCCGCTTGAGGTTGTGAATCTCAGTCACCGCCGATGTTTCTGCTACCGAAACAATTTGCAACTCGGCAACAACCGCGCCTTGCGGATTTGGGGAATCTGCCGAAGACGAGTCAGCATCATGCACCAGGAGCTTCATGCCTGCGGCCAAGCCGGAGCTGCGCCCACCAATCAAATAAGCTGCTCCCTCCGCGACGTACTTCACCTTGAAGCTGACATGAAGATTTGCGTCGGGGGACTGCTCTGTCGCCTCCGGTAATGACAGCTTCGCCGTTGTATTAATCGAGCCTTGCCGCGGCCGAAGCCTTTCCCACAATGTGCGATTGGCCGCCGGCAGAGCACCTGCACCATGCGGAGTGAGGCCAGACTCCGCGCCTGCGGGCAGCACAATTAAGACGACAGTGTCGCCTGCACTAGCGAGTTTGTACGGGTGAGCGCCGTCCAGATCTACGACGGCTCGCGTAACCGGTGGATTAGCGCCGTTCAGTCCTATGCGAATTTGTCTTACGCCATTTCGGTTCACGGCGATACGTCGCTGTCTGGAATAGCCCGAGGTGGAAGGGAGATCCAGGACCAGGCGATCGGGATTAGTTGCAATCGTGACTTTCGGATTTACGGAGCGGGTGAGAATGATCTCGATCTTTATCTTGGAGCTGAAGCGGACGATGTTCACCTTCCGGATTTCCGCTGTACCGGCCTCTGACCCCTGCGCCACACAGGCAGACGCCAACAGCAACAAGAGGCAGAGGTCTGCGATCATTCTCACTTGGCGTCGCTCCTGCGATCAACGACTGTCATCAGGTCCATTGCGTCGATCTTGATTACTTCGATCTTTACTGCTTCGATCTTTACTGCCTCGATCGTTGTTGCAGGCATCTTCACCGCTTCACCTTCGCGCTTTCGCGTGCGGAATAAGCACGGTTGTCCAACTGTCCATGCTGTTGTGGCATTGCAGGCAGTCCGTCGAATATCCGAGTGCTCGATGATTGGGCGCAGTCGTTTTCTGAAATGCTCTCAGGTGACAGCTGTCGCACTCGGTTGAGAGTCCCTGGCGGTTAAATTGCCCCACGGCTCCAGCCCGGTGGCAGGAATAGCAGTCCACCGCGGCGTGTGCGCCGATCAGCGGAAAACGATCCTGATGCTCGTTGATGGACTGGACCAGAACCTGCCAGCCGCCGACGCGGTGGCAGAGGTCGCATTGTGCTCCATTTTTCCGCCGATGAATATCGGCATGACAATCCTGACAATTGCTGCCCACATTGGCGAATACCGGATTGACGTGGCATTCCTCGCATGTCACGTCCAGGTGCAGGCCGCGCAATGGATAACCGGTCTTGCTGTGGTCGAAATCAGGCTTCGCGCGAATTGGTTTCCATGCAGAGGCGGTATGACATTTCTCACAAGCAACCTGCATAGGCCCATGTGGACTGCCGCTCGACGCAGAGGTTGCGGCCTGCCCGGCGGGAACACCGGCCGCCACCTGGAACAGCAAGAACGCTTGTACGAGCAACACGCTCCCCGTCAATGCCTTCCTCCTTTTTTTCCGTTCGCTGATTTTCAGTTCACGGTCCCGCTTTTTCCCAAGGCGCCGGGTGCGTGGCACGCTACACACGCTTGCGGCGT
>Ga0074045_10000150_pt1 | contig 62536 bp, 49 predicted proteins | sample BogForMeECP23OM2_FD_94442 | JGI IMG/M metagenome (GOLD analysis project Ga0074045, IMG submission 94442) | Bog forest soil microbial communities from Calvert Island, British Columbia, Canada - Bog Forest MetaG ECP23OM2 | ecosystem: Environmental > Terrestrial > Soil > Wetlands ... | reverse complement strand
CAGCTGACGGCGACCCTCAAACAAGTCGAGCAGGCTCGCTTTGCCCTTTGGACCGTTGAACTCGTACTTCTTTTCCACGGCCAGCCACGGCATGCGCCGCCGCTCGGCGGCCAGCGAGTCACGGGAGCGGGTCAAGGCCTTCTCCTTCACGAGCAGTTGCTCGCGTGCAGCCTCCCAGTCCTGCGCTGACACGATTGGTGGTGTGTTCATTGCGAGATGCTCTTTCCGGTTCTCCATGACTCTCTCCTTTCTTGTTGCCATCTTATTTCTCCTTTATTGTTTGAAACAGGCCGAAGCCATTCGCCTTGAAATATTTCCTGAACTTCCCGATGCAGATCGCCAGTACTCCCCCCATCGACACCGCTCCGGCGGCCATTGCTGCTGCGCTTGCCATGCATACTGGGCACATATTTCCCTCCTCGAAACTCCCAATCGCCCGCGCCTCAGTGTGGCCGCGGGGCTTCTGCGCGTTGCTTTACCTTCTCGTGGATCTGATTCCACCCCTGCTTCGCGTTTCGATATTCCTCAAGAATCAATCCAAACGACTGGTGCCGAAAGGTGATCAGTGTGACGCCGCCCGATTCCTTCAGCCGATACTGAAGATTGTTTATCACCGGATTGGACATAAACAGCGGCCCACAAATTTCCAGCAGCGTCGGCTTCTTGATCGCCTGCACCGTTCCCCAGTAGTGGCCGTTGCTGTCTCCCAGATCGCGATACCATCTGCCACCCGGCCAGGGTTCCAGCTTCATCGGCATTGGCCTGTGCGCTTCAGCCTCGTTGTACGGCCCAAGCTGATCGAGCAGCGCGGCGAACGTCACCTCGATCGATGCGCGCACTTCAATCTCCTGCGCGATGTGGATGGTCGTCGCTTCCAGTGATAATGTGGGTGAACTCACGGTTCCCTCCTCGTTGTGTTGTTTAAAAGACTATTTTTTCTCTCTCGATTCTTGGCCTCGGCCCGTTCCTTGATTCGGAGCAACTGGTGATTCCACAGCCGCTCGAACGTGCTCGTCCATTCATGCAACGGCCGGATCCCCAAAGCATTGACCTTGTAAAGCATCTGCCGACCCTCCCTCCGGGCCTCTACCAGGCCAACATCCTTCAAGACCTTCAGGTGCTTCGAAATGGAGGGTTGCTCCATCTCCATCGCGTCCACAATTTCGTTTACCGACCTCTCCTGCATCGCTAGATAGTTCAGAATGTCCCGCCGCCGAGGTTCCGCCACTGCATTGAACGCGTCCGATGTGGTGGCCGCCCTTGCCATGTTTTTAATATATTCCCATATAAGCATGTGTCAAGATCTTTTTTTGCTAATTTTTCCGCCACACTTTTACTTCTACTGCTCGGCGATCAAAATGAGTTTTCAGCAGGCTCAGGGCAGGCTCTTGCGCAAAAAACGCGCAGAGATGAGGCACACCGCGCCCGTGGAGAAATCCACAGCCTGCGGCTTCGGAGTCTGCGGCCCGATACGCCTGGGCCGCCGGACAGCCGAGGGCGGCTGTCCCCACATGGGTCGTGTCCTCGCCGGTTGCTGTGGATTCGAGAGCGCGAGTGCCAAAACGCACCGGCCGCCCGGTGTCCTGGCTGTTTGAGCCTTGGATCCGGGCGGCCGGTGTTTCTGCGGTCCTCGGCGAAGATGGTTCACCTCGCTGGCCGCGAGCTGCACTTATGACAGGAAGAACTCTTTGGCCAAGGGCAGCCACTCCTGGTCGGGGATTTGAGCCGAGACGTTGTCCACGGCTACTCCACCATCCTGGGCCAGCGCGCCGGCCATTGCAGTTGCTATCGGCATACGGCGTTGCAGGCGGCTGGCTGATTCTTCGGTCCACCAGCGGGCGAGCGGGCCACCGAGCAGGTTGCGGAAGCTGGTTTTGGCATCGGGCGCCTGCACCGTCAGCAGCCAGCCTTCGCCGTAGGGGTCGCGGAGTGCGAGCTTAGGGTCGCGCACGACCGCTTCGTTAATGTCGGAGACGCTGCCTTCGATGGGCGAAACCATGTCGACCGCGCAACCGTCGCGATGCATCGTGCACATCTTCTGGCCCTGGCGAATCCACTGGCCGCGTTGTGGAAGATTGATGCTCTCCAGTTTTCCGGTCAGCTTGCGGGCAAAGTCATCGATGCCAACTCGCACCAGGCTGGGGCTCTCGCTGAGGGCCCAAGTGTGGCCAGGATGATAGCGAAGGTTCTCCGGGACCTCGAAGCCGCCAATCAAGGCGGGCTGCAGGCGCGGAACGGCTTCCTGCCGGCCCGGCGAAACCTGCAACGCCGGTTGCACAACCGCATGGCGGCTACGGAAATGATCGATCAGGAGAAAACTTACGAATGTGAAGAGAACCAGTAGGACTGTCATAAGTCACCTCGTCGGAGGGCCGTCTAGCGAGCCGCTCACATATTGCTAAAGGCAATCGCCATGCCAATACGCACGCGATCATGAATACGGGCGTCGTTGACGGCGATCCTCTGGGAAATAAGGTAGTTAGACGAAGGGCAAAGTTAAGACGCGGATTTCTGCGATGAGGTTGTCAACACGGCTGCGATGAAAATCGCAACAAGCTAGAGCTCATCCGCCTCGGTGTTTAGGGTGGATTTCAGCATGCGGCTTGCAATCAGGCACTTGCAGCTGGTTGCGTAGAGCTGATTATCGCAACAGCTAAGAGTTGAAGAATGCAACGGTAAGAGAGTTATTCCGGCGAATATTCCATCTGTAGATCGGCATCTGCAGAACTAGGTGGGGCGGTTAGGGCAATCGCTCCGTATTCAAATCCTTTTTCGAAAGCTTTCAGATTGAGATCGAGGAAGCTTGGAGGAACGGAATCCGCGACGGCTTTACGCACCGCGTCGGCGTTCAGTAGGTGGGTGACTGCGGTGAAGAATCCTACCATCACCGAATTCAGGACCATGCGCTTTCCGAGTTCTTCGGCGATGCGGGTTGCGGGAATGCTGTAGACCTGAATCTCCTTGTCTGCGCCAGAAGCGGCGAGATCGGCCACTCGCACCATATCCTGCTCGACGATGAGGATGCCGCCATCTCTCAGCTCGGGAACGAAGCGCACGTAAGCCTCTTGTGACATGACGACGAGGATGTCGGGCTTCGTGACGTACGGGTACAAGACTGGCGAATCGGAAAGGACGAGCTGTGCGCTGCAGGCGCCTCCGCGGGCCTCGGGACCGAAGTTCTGAGTCATAGTGGCAAAGGCGCCCTGATAAATCGACGCCGCCTTGCCGAGGAGAATGGCTGAGAGAATGACTCCCTGGCCGCCGAAGCCTGCGATACGAATTTCGGTTAGCTGCATACTGCCTCCGGTTGTTCTACGTATTTGTCGCCCAGCGATTCGGTGTACTGTGCCCGCATCATGGTTCCGTAGTCGGGGCGGTCACGGTCTACAAATTTGCCGACGATGATTTCCCCGGTCATGGTGAGGCCGACCTCGCTGGTCGGTGCGCCGTGGCGGACTTTGCTCTTCTCTTTGTAGTACTTCATGGTATCGAGTGAATCGCCCAGCTTGTTGCGGCGCTGATAAAGCGTGGGGCAGGGCGAAATTACTTCAATGAACGAGAAGCCTTTCTTCTGGAATGCTTCTGCGATGGAGCGCGCGAGTTGCCGCACATGGAAGGTGGTCCAGCGCGCGACATACACTGCACCGGCCGCTTCCACCAGGTGCGGCAGATTGAATGAAGGCTCGAAGGTGCCGTAGGGATTTGTGGAAGTGGTCGAATGATCGGGAGTTGTGGGCGCAGTCTGGCCGCCAGTCATGGCGTAGATGAGATTGTTGACACAGATGACTTTGAGATCAATGTTGCGACGGGCAGCGTGGATAAGATGATTGCCGCCGATGGCTGAAAGATCGCCGTCGCCAGAGTAGACAACCACGTTGAGCTTGGGGTTTGCGAGTTTAAGTCCGGTGGCGAACGGGATGGCGCGGCCATGCGTGGTATGAAAGGAATCCAGTTTGACATAGCCGGCGACACGGCCGGTACAGCCGATGCCGGAAACCAGAGCCAGCGATTGCAAATCGATTTTCGAATCGATGAGCGCGCGGGCGAAAGAATTCACCGTGGTGCCGATGCCGCATCCCGGGCACCAGATGTGAGGCATGCGATCAAGGCGCAAAAAGGGCTCGACCGGGTTGCCGGCCGAGTTGGCGATTTCGTTGATTAGAACGTCTGGCATTTTGCGGCCTCCACGATTACTTTGAGAATCTCTTCGGGGTTATGGACTCCGCCGCCCGCGTGGGAAACGGCGAACGTCCTGGCCTGGCCCGCAGCGGCTCGCTCGACCTCCCGCACCATCTGACCGAGGTTGAGTTCTGGAACGACGAATGCTTTCACGTTCATCGCGAGTTCGCGGATCTTTTTTTCGGGAAATGGCCAGGCGGTGATCAGGCGCAATTTGCCGACATGCAGACCGCGTTCACGCGCCGCCTCGATCGCGCGTTGAGCTACCCGCGAGGTGATTCCGTAGGAGACAACCACTACATCTGCGCCCTGGAGTTGTTCTTCCTCGAACAGGGAAATGTGGTCAACTGCGTTGTGAATCTTGTTTTGCAGGCGGCGAACCAGTTTGTCCTGGGTCTGCGGAGTCATGTTGGGATAGCCGCGTTCGTCGTGGGTCAGGCCGGTGACGTGAAAGTTGTAGCCTTCACCAGCGTGCGCCATCTCAGGCACCATATCGCCGTTGGTACCGTAGGGCAGGTAATCGTCAATTGATTTGCGGGTATGGCGGCGCGGAGTGACCTCGATCTGGTCAGCGGGAGGGATTACTACTTTTTCCGTCATGTGGCCCACCACCTCGTCCATCATGAACATCACCGGCACACGAAATTCCTCCGAGAGATTAAAGGCCTTGATGGTGAGATCAAAACATTCCTGGGGAGAATTCGGGCAGAGGGCGATGATCTCGTAGTCTCCGTGCGAGCCCCAACGCGCCTGCATCATGTCGGCTTGCGCGGGGAGAGTGGGCAGGCCCGTGGAGGGTCCTCCGCGCTGCACATCGACGAAGACACACGGGGTTTCGGTCATGGCCGCGTAGCCGATGTGTTCCATCATCAAAGAGAAGCCAGGGCCGGAGGTGACGGTGAACGCTTTGGCTCCGCCCCACACTGCGCCTTGCAGGGTGATCGAGGCCGCTAGCTCGTCCTCCATCTGGATAAATGTTCCGCCAACTTTTGGCACGCGGGAGGCGAAGCGCTCCACCACTTCGGTGGAAGGAGTGATGGGATATCCGGCGGCGAAGCGCGCGCCGGCAGCCAGTGCGCCTTCACAGCAGGCGTGGTCGCCGTCGATGAAGTGCACGCCAGTGAGTACTCCGCGTGGGTCAGCCTTCATTTGTCACCTCCCGGACCAGACGGAATCTTGGTGGCGAAGATGGCGAAGTCGGGGCAGTACATGCCGCAGAGATCACAGCCACTGCATTTTTCCGGATGTACGACATGGGGCGGATGGTAGCCCTTGGAATTAAAAGCCGAAGACAGCGCGAGCACATGCGAGGGACAGAACTCCACGCAGAAGCCGCAAGCTTTGCAATGCTCGACGACAATGGAAACGCGTCCTTTAGCCATGAGATCTCCACTCTGAAGCGGGTAGAACACCCCACGAAATCTGGGCTATTATGCCTCTCCACAAACGCGCCTCGTTGTGACAGGAATCACGAATGTTTGTGAACCGACTCACACTTGTAGCCCCCGAGGTATGGGGAAAGTTGGCGCTTCGAGTCTTTGGCGATTTGTTTCCAAGGCGTGTGCTGGTGTTGCCCTTAGCTTGGCGGGGGACACATTCGATTGTGCTCGCGATCACAGCAATTGGGGAAATGGTGGACTATGAATAGCTTAAGAGCGCACGGAGTTGGTCGTTCTCGCCGGCTCCAGAGCTGGCGGAACGCAGCAGGCTCGAGTTCTTTAGTGTGCTCAAGATTTTGGATAAGAAAAGTCTCAGTACTACAAGGAGAAAGTACGATGTCCACGAATAAATTCATTCTAGTGTCTTCGATCTTGATGGCGTTTATCTGCACGGTTGCAGCGCAGGGCCAGACCCAGGACCAAGCCGAAAAAACCACCGTCAAGCGCGTCACCGTCCAGCCGACGTCGCCCGCTTCAGGCAAAGAGATGTACACGACCTACTGTGCCGTTTGCCATGGAACCGATGGCAAAGGCGGGGGCCCTGCAGCCAGCGCTTTGAAAACGCCTCCAGCTGACCTTGCGATGCTGAGCAAGAATAATGGAGGGAAATATCCCGCTCTGAAAGTCAGTTCGGCGATTCGCGGAACGGGCGATCTTCCTGCGCACGGATCGAAAGACATGCCCATATGGGGATCGCTGTTTTGGGGTATGAGCCACGGACACGAGGGAGAAGTGCAGCAGCGCGTGACGAACCTTACCCATTACATCGAGACTTTGCAGGAGAAGTAACCGGCCGCTGAGCAAAGCAGCCCAGTCAGGGCACAAGCACCCCGCTTGTGCCCTTCATCTGTTTGAAGACTGCCGGCGCCCTCGCGGCGTTTGTTCTGGACGGCGGCGCTGAAGCCGTATCCTAACCCGAAACGACCCAGCGAGATTTATGCACAACTTTCTTAGTCGGCCTGGGCGACGGATTTTTCGATTTCTGGAATCGCCGCGGCTGGCTCAGACTCCCGCGCATCTACCACGGCGATGGCGACAACGTTCACGATTTCCTCAGCTTCAGCGTCGCGCGGCAGCAAGTGCACGGGCCGAGTCATTCCCATGAGGATAGGGCCTAGCGTCTCTGCGCCTCCAATGGTCGCAAGCAGCTTGCAGGCGATGTTGGCGGAGGCAAGGTCGGGAAAAATCAGAACATTGGCACCACCCTTGAGAGAACTGAAGGGATAGGATTGCTCCAGTATTTCTGGGGAGACAGCGGCATCCGCCATAATTTCTCCATCCACAATCAGGGTTGGGTCAGCCTTATGTAAAAGCTCGACTGCCTTGCGAACTTTCTCGCAGGCCGGGTGCTTGGTACTGCCAAAGCTGGAGAAGGAAAGCATGGCAACTCGCGGCACTACGTCAAAGCGCCGCGCTTCCTGAGCGGCACACAAAGCGATTTCAACCAGGTCTTCTGCGGAGGGATCGATATTGACGCTGGTGTCGGCCAGAAAGAGCAGATCACCTTTGTGCGTAATTATTGGATAGCATCCGGCTACTTTGTGCAGGCCTTCGCGCATGCGTACGATCTGCAGGGCGGGACGAATGGTGTCAGGAAAATGCTGCGTGACACCGGAAACCAGAGCATCGGCCTCACCCATGTGCAGCATCATCGAGGCAAAGATGTTGCGGTCATCGATCAGCTTACGCGCCTCGTTGAGGGTCACACCACGACGCTGGCGGAGGCGAAAGAGTTCCCGAATGTAGCGTTCGCGAAGGGGTGACGACGCCGGATCCACGATTGGCGCGCCTTTCAGCTGCAATCCTAGTTCGGCCGTTTTGGCGTGAATGATTGCAGGATTGCCCAGCAAGATGGGGAGGGCAATTTTCTCTTCCAGTATGGCGTGACAGGCGCGCAGGATTTTTTCGTTGTCGCCTTCGGGAAATACGACCTGCCTGGGTCTAGCCTGGGCCTTGTGAATCATCATGCGCGATAGTTCGTGAGCCTTGCCCAGATGGCGCTCGAGCTGATCGCGGTAGTCTGCGATGTTGACCGGCTCCTGCGCGACGCCGCTGCGCATGGCGGCTTCGGCCACGGCGGAAGCCTCCCAGATGAGCACGCGTGGGTCAAAGGGCTTCGGAATCAGGTAATCGGGGCCGAACTTAAGCCGCTCTACGCCATAGGCACGGCAGACTGAGTCGGGTACATCCTCCTTCGCCAAATCCGCCAGAGCACGGGTGGCGGCCAGTTTCATTTCTTCATTGATGGCGGTGGCGCGCACATCCAGGGCGCCGCGGAAGATGAAAGGAAATCCCAGGACATTATTGACCTGGTTGGGATAGTCAGTACGGCCGGTGCACATAATGACATCGCTGCGGCAAGCTTTTGCGTCCTCGTATGCGATCTCTGGATCAGGATTCGCCATGGCGATGACGATGGGACGGGCGGCCATCGAGCGTACCATATCCTGGGTGACGGCACCGCCGACCGAAAGTCCGAGAAACATGTCGGCACCCGCAATCGCCTGAGCCAGAGTGCGGAGTTTCGTCTCCTGCGCGAAGCGTTCTTTGTAAGGATTCATGCCCTCCAAGCGGCCTTTGTAAACCAACCCCTTGGTGTCGCAGAGAATGATGTTCTCCCGCCTCATGCCCAGCCGGACGTAATGCTCGGCGGTGGCTATGGCCGAAGCGCCCGCTCCATTGATGACGAGGCGGATCTTGCCAATGTCCTTGCCAACGACTTCGAGGGCGTTCAACAATGCAGCGCCGGAAATAATAGCGGTGCCATGTTGATCATCATGGAAGACCGGGATGCGCATGGTCTTGCGCAGAGTTTCCTCGATATAGAAACATTCGGGGGCTTTGATGTCTTCAAGGTTGATGCCACCAAAGGTCGGCTCTAGAAGCTGGCATACCTTAATCACATCGTCGGGGTTGTGGCTGTCGACCTCGATATCAAATACATTCACGCCGGCGAAGCGTTTGAACAGCACGGCCTTGCCTTCCATGACGGGTTTTCCGGCGAGGGCGCCGATGTCGCCCAGCCCGAGGACCGCGGTTCCATTGGTCACGACCGCTACCAGATTGCCGCGGCCGGTGTATTTGAAGGCATCGTGCGGGTTCTTATGGATCTCAAGGCAAGGTTCCGCGACACCGGGGGTGTAGGCCAAGCTTAGATCGTGTTGAGTACGGCAGGGCTTGGTGGGCGTGACTTCAATTTTTCCCGGGCGTGTACCGAAGTGGTAGTCGAGAGCTTGTTGCCTGGTGACCGGCATATATCCTCCTCGCTGGTTTTTTGGCGGATGATCTTCGCCTTTGGGTTGCGACGGTTAGCCAAAGCGTTTGTGTGCGAGGCTTTGCGACCAATGGAAACTATGACTCTTCACGTCAAGATCGCGCTGTGATGGGGCTCACCCAGCGCCGTGAGCCTCGCCTGTCGAATATGGTGAAATAATCGAGGACAATCAGTGGTTATCTCCGATTGTGAGTTCTTAGTCGCCGCTGAGAATTCTCCAGGCTTCGCGGCCGGTTAGCTTTACATGCTGGATACTCTTGACAGCCTTCATATACTGGGCGCGCTCGAAGGAGGAGGGATTGGGGCAGCGAAGCTGACTCATGCTGCCCTTCATCTGCTGAACGGATTCGTATTCGTGCTTCTCCATCCATTCCACTACGCCGTTTTCAATCTGCTGGAGATGGCCAATTCCGTTCCGCAAGAGTGTGGAGCAGAGCATGGTGACGTCGGCGCCGACCATCAACAGCTTGATCACGTCTTCGGGGCCATGGACGCCGCTGGTGGCCGCCAGGCTGGTACGGATACGGCCATAAAGGATGCCGATCCAGGTCAGGGGAAGGCGCAGGGCCTGTGGAGTGCTGAGCAAAACGTTGGGTTGGATTTCTAACTCGTCCAGGTTGATGTCAGGCTGATAGAAGCGATTGAACAACACCAGCCCATTCGCACCTGCCCGCTCGAAGCGTTTCGCCATGTTGGCCATGTTGCTAAAAAAGGGGCTGACTTTTACCGCGACTGGCATGGTCACGGCCGACTTCACGGCCGTGAGAATGTCGAGGTATTCCTGCTCGATCGCAAGGGAGCTGAGTTCGGAATCGGTGGGAATCGAATAAATATTTAATTCCAGTGCGTCCGCCCCCGCCTGCTCGATGAGTCTGGCGTACTGCGTCCAGCCACCGGCGGTGCTGCCGTTGAGGCTGGCGATGATCGGCACCGAGACGGCCCTTTTGGCCTTACGAATGTGTTCGAGATATGCCTCCGGTCCCAAGTGGAATTCGTCGGGCTCGGGGAAAAAGCTTGCCGCCTCGGCAAAGCTGTTTGTGCCTTCCGACAAACGGTGTTCAAGCTCGAGGCTTTCCTGCCGCAACTGTTCTTCAAAGAGCGAATAGAGCACAACCGCCGAGGCGCCTGCATCCTCGAGGCGACGGATGTTGTCGATCTCTTGTGACAGCGGCGAGGCGGAAGCTACCAAAGGCGTGCGAAGCGGCAAATTCAGGTAAGTAGTTCTTAGATCAATCATGACTTTTCCCCGACGCTGGCGGGCTCCTTCGCGCCTTTTCGCTGCGCGAGATATTCGTAGAAGCGGAAGCGAGTGTCGGCGTCATGCTGGGCTTCCTGCCAGAGTAACTTAGCGTCCTCAGGTTTGCTCTTTGTGAGCATTTTGAAGCGGGTTTCCATCTGCATATAATCCGCGACCTTGCGGGTTGGGGTTCGCGAATCGAGGATCAGCGGATTCTCGCCCTGGGCGGCCCGATCGGGATGGTAGCGATAGAGCAGCCATTGTCCGGAATCGACGGCCGCTTTTTGATCTGACATGCCGGTAGTCATGTCGATACCGTGAGCGATGCAATGCGAATAGGCGAGGATGAGGCTAGGCCCGTTGTAGGCCTCGGCCTCAAGGAAGGCCTTCAGGGTGTGCTCGTCTTTGGCGCCCATGGCTACACTCGCGACATAAACATTGCCGTAGCTCATGGCGATTAGTCCCAGGTCTTTCTTGGGGCCGGGCTTGCCGCCGGCGGCAAATTTTGCCACCGCGCCGCGGGGTGTGGCCTTGGATGACTGGCCTCCAGTGTTTGAGTACACTTCGGTATCGAGTACCAGCACGTTGACGTTGCGTCCACTGGCCAGCACGTGATCGAGGCCGCCGTAGCCAATGTCATAAGCCCAGCCGTCGCCTCCAACCAGCCAGATGCTTTTCTTCACCAGCAGGTCGGCGACAGAGAGCAGTTGCCTGGCGTCAACGGAATCCTGGCCTTGCAGTTTTTCTTTCAGCAACTCCACGCGCTGGCGTTGTTCGTAGATGTCGGCTTCGTCTTTCTGAGTAGACGAGAGGAGAGCGGTCGCCAGTTCTTCGCCGATCGTTCCCGCCATGCGCCGCACTAATTCCTGCGCGAACTCGGTCTGCTTATCGATGGAAAGCCGGAACCCGAGCCCGAACTCGGCGTTGTCTTCGAAGAGAGAGTTGGACCAAGCCGGGCCGCGGCCCTGAGCATTTTTTGTCCAGGGCGTGGTGGGCAAGTTGCCGCCGTAGATTGAGGAGCATCCGGTAGCGTTGGCGATGATGGCGCGATCGCCAAACAATTGCGACATCAGCTTGAGATATGCAGTTTCACCGCAGCCAGCGCAAGCTCCGGAGAACTCAAAGAGCGGTTCCTGAATTTGCTGCTGGCGGATGTTCGTGACCTTGATGTCGCGGCGGTCGTGCTCCGGAAGCTTGAGAAAGAAGTCCCAGTTTTCACGCTCGGGCACGCGCAGGGGAGGTTGCGGCACCATGTTGATGGCTTTGAGCCGGGTTTCGGCCTTGTTCTTGACCGGACAGATTTCGACGCAGATGCCGCAACCGGTGCAGTCTTCGGGCGCGACCTGGATCGTGTACTTGAGACCCTGCCACTCCTTGTCGCGAGTCTCGGTCGACTTGAAGGTTGCGGGAGCGTTTTGCAATTCCTTCGAATCGTAAACCTTGATGCGGATGACCGAGTGCGGACAAACCATGGCGCACTTTCCGCACTGGATACAAATGTTCTGATCCCAGGCGGGAATTTCGAGAGCCAGGTTGCGCTTCTCCCACTTGGCGGTGCCGGTGGGGAAAGTGCCGTCAACTGGGAATGCGCTGACCGGCAATTCGTCGCCGCGTCCGGCATAGATCACGCCCAGAACATCGCGCTCGAATTCCGGTGCTGAAGGAGAGAACGGTGGAGGCATCTCAATGGTGCTGGTGAGTTCGGCCGGGACTTTGACTTCGAATAAGTGGGCCAGAGTTTCGTCGACGGCCAGCATGTTTTTCTGGACGATCTCTTCGCCCTTTTTGCCGTAGGTATCGCGAATCGACTTGCGGATGGCCTCGATTGCCTGGTCGGGCGGCAGCACCTTGGAGATGGCGAAGAAGCAGACCTGCAGAATGGTGTTCATGCGGCTGCCCATGCCGGTGTCGCGCGCGACCTGATAAGCGTCGATCACGTAAAATTTCGCGTGCTTCGAAATAATCTGGTGTTGCACGGCGCGGGGGAGGCGGTCCCAGACTTCGTCTGCGCTGAATGGACTGTTCAGCAGGAAAGTGCCGCCGGGGACCAGGGCGCTCAGCATGTCGTAGCGCTCGAGGAATATCCATTGATGACAGGCGACGAAGTTGGCGCTGGAGATCAAGTAGCTGGAACGGATGGGCTGAGGTCCGAAACGGAGGTGCGAGATGGTCGCCGCGCCTGACTTCTTCGAGTCATACACGAAGTAGCCCTGAGCGTAGTTATCGGTGTTTTCGCCGATGATCTTGATCGAATTTTTGTTGGCGCCTACTGTGCCGTCCGCGCCCAAGCCGTAAAACATTGCGCGGACAACATTTTCAGGCTCGGTGGAAAACTCTGAGCTACAAGACAGACTGGTATGGCTGACGTCGTCCTCGATGCCGATGGTGAAGTGATCTTTGGGCTGCTCCGCTTTCAGATTGTCGTAGATGGCCTTGACCATCGCGGGCGTAAATTCTTTGGAAGAGAGGCCGTAGCGTCCACCGACGACCGCCGGCGCTTTCCGAATACGATCCGTTTTCGCGCCTTCGTGAAGCGCATTCACGATGTCGGTATAGAGCGGTTCGCCGATGGCTCCCGATTCCTTGGTGCGATCGAGGACCGCCAGATTGCGCACGGTGGCGGGCATTGCTTCGAGGAACGCCTGCACCGGGAAGGGGCGGTACATGCGAAGTTTCAACAGTCCTAGCTTCTCGCCCTGCGGGTTGAGATGCTCGATGGTTTCGTGAGCAACTTCGGCGCCTGAGCCCATCATCACGATTACGCGTTCCGCGTCGGGGGCGCCGACGTAGTCCACCAGATGATAGGAGCGGCCTACCACGGATGCGAACTTGTTCATCACGGCTTGAACGGTCTGTGGACAAGCTTCGTAGAAAGAGTTTGCCCGCTCGCGCATCTGGAAGAACACATCGGGATTCTGTGCGGTGCCGCGCAGGACCGGATGATCGGGCGATAGGGCGCGCTGGCGATGCTCGAACACGCGGTCCATATTGATGAGCGCGCGCATATCGTCTTCGGCGAGCATCTCGATCTTGTTTACTTCGTGCGAGGTGCGGAAGCCGTCAAAGAAATGCAGGAATGGGATACGCGATTCGAGCGACGAGGCGTGAGCGATTAGGGCCATATCCATTGCTTCCTGCACGGAATTGGAGCACAGCATGGCGAAGCCAGTGCTGCGGATGGACATGACATCGGAATGATCGCCGAAGATCGAAAGCGCGTGGGTGGCCAGGGTGCGCGCCGACACGTGGAAGGCGGTGGGCGTGAGTTCTCCGGCAATCTTGTTCATGTTCGGAATCATCAGCAGCAGACCCTGGGAGGCCGTAAACGTAGTGGCCAGCGAACCCGTCTGCAGGGCCCCATGGACCGCCCCGGCGGCGCCGCCTTCGCTCTGCATCTCGATGACGTGGGGCACAGTGCCCCAGATGTTCTGGATTCCCTGAGACGACCACTCGTCCGCCCATTCGCCCATGTTGGAAGATGGGGTAATCGGATAGATGGCAATCACCTCATTCACGCGGTAGGCGACGTATGCGACCGCCTCATTTGCGTCCATGGTCTTGAACTTACGTTTCATGGTCCCCCGCCTGTCCTTATGCGTAGGTAGCTGCGTGGTTTCTTGTTCCGAATTAACTGAACAAGCATGGACGATGCGGGGTTTGAGCGCAGCAAGGCGGGTCACAGGCAATTGTGATCCGCGTCACAGGAATGCAACTACGCGGCCGATAGGCTGGAATTGACGGCGGCAAAGCCGACGGGAACCGCGCCCTGTGAGGGACATCACAGCGGCGTGTATCTTGCGACACAGCCATTTGTTCTCTATCGACGGACACTGGCGATAAGACGAGACCGATGCGATGGGCTCGCGAACTGGGCAAGATGCGACTCCGGCAACTCGGTCTGAAGTCGTTATATGCGGTTTGTTAGAGGAGGCTAGTTCATGCTCTCGCCATACGGATTAGAGATTGTAGAAAGCTGCATGACCTGCAAGCTCCGCGCGGAGCGTCTTTTCTGCGATCTGTCTCCAACGGCACTGCAGACTTTCGAAAGCATCAAGTTTGCGAGCGCGTATCCCCAAGGAGCTGTGCTGTTTGTTCAGGGACAGATGCCACGTGGAATCTTTGTGTTGTGCAAAGGCACCGTGAAGCTGTCGATCGACTCGCCCAGCGGCAGAACCATGATTGTGAAGCTGGCCGAGCCCGGAGAGGTGCTAGGGCTGAGCGCCACGATCTCAGGCAAGCCATACGAAGTGACGGCGGAGACGATCGACCCGTGCCAGGTGAATTTCGTCAAGCGCGACGACTTTCTGCGGTTCTTGAAGGACGATGTGGAGGCCTGCTTCAAAGTGGCCGAACAATTAAGCGAAAAGTATCACAATGCCTGCAAAGAGGTACGCTCCCTGGGGCTGTCGCACTCCGCTGCCGAGAAGCTGGCTACGTTGCTTCTGGAATGGAGTTCGAAGAACGGAGAAGCCACCAAAGCAGAGCCGCGGTTGAAGCTCAGACTTACGCACGAGGAAATCGCGCAGATGATCGGGACGTCGCGCGAGACCGTAACCCGGCTGTTTGCGGAACTGAAGAAGCGGCAGATCATTCAGTCGAAAGGCTCGACTCTGGTGATCCGCAGCCCGGCAGCGTTACGTGACATCGCCAACCACAACTAGCCGCGTTTGACTTGGCTCGAATGAAGCGGTCCAGACACTGCTGGCGGCGCTCCTGTGGAAGCGAAAAATTCCCTTCTTTCAACACATTCAACAAGACTTAGCTCTCGTGACCGGGATCACAATTTCGGGTGATGAGAGTCACCGCCGGGGAATTCGTTCTCCTTTATCGTTGCGCCGTGGGTTGGGCGCATCGCTCCGGTTCAAGTGGGAGGCAAACAGCACATGGTTACTTTAAACGGCAACGGGAATCATGCAAATCATGGGAGCCAAAACAAGCCTCGATTGATTTTCTGGGAGTTGACCCAAGGCTGCAACCTCCGCTGCATTCATTGCCGGGCCAGCGCGACCGAGCTGAGCTCTCCCTCAGATCTTTCTACCGAGGCGGCAAAGGCGATCATCGATCAGATTGCCGCAGTGTCCTCTCCGATCCTGGTGCTGAGCGGCGGCGAGCCGCTTTTCCGCTCCGACATTTTCGAGTTGGCACGTTATGGCACCGAGAAAGGCCTGCGCGTGGCGCTGGCCACAAATGGCACGCTGGTTAGCAAGCAAGTCGCGCAGAAGATCGTTGACAGCGGCGTGAAGCGGGTTGCCATTAGTCTGGATGGCGCGGATGCGCTCACACACGACACTTTCCGCGGGATTCCTGGAGCGTTCGATGCCGCGATTACTGGTTTTCGAAATCTCAAAGAGCTGGGCATGTCGGTGCAGATCAATACCACGATCGCGCGCCACAATGCTCACCAGCTTCCGCACGTGCTCGAACTGGCGCGGTCGATCGGAGCGGATGCGCTGCACACGTTCTTGCTGGTGCCAGTAGGCTGCGGCGTAGATATTGCTGCCGAGCAGATGGTTCCTCCGGAAGAGTATGAGCGGATGTTGAACTGGTTCTACGATCGCTCACTGGAAGGCGGCATCGAGCTTAAGGCGACCTGCGCTCCGCATTACTTCCGAGTGGTTCGCCAGCGCCGGGTTGCGGAGCATCGTTCCGCGGCTGCGGCTGAGGCTTCCCATGGGGTAGTTAAAGCGGCGGAGAGTGCGCCCAGCAAGGGGCCGCTGGGGAACGAATCGCCCAGAATCGGCGCTACTGAGATGACGATGCCAGGCTCGACCGGAATCGAGTTGAAGCCGCAGGGCATCGGCAAGGCAGTGGGACATCCTGGCACTCATCCCTCCGATATGAACGCCATGACCAAGGGATGCCTGGCCGGAACCGCAGTATGTTTCATTTCGCATCGGGGCGAGGTCTATCCCTGTGGCTACTTGCCTGCACTGGCGGGGGATCTGCGCAAGCAGGCGTTCGCCGACATTTGGGAGAACTCGTTCGTCTTCAACCAGCTGCGCGATGTTAACAATTTGCAGGGAAAGTGCGGCTGCTGCGAGTTCCGCAACGTCTGCATGGGCTGCCGCGCGCGCGCGTATGCCGCCACCGGAAATTATCTGGATGAGGAACCATTCTGCGTCTACGAACCGCGGACGAAAGGCTTGAAAGAGAAGGCCGAAGTATCTTGAAGGAACTCTCGGTCCGCAGGCGCTTCGTGCTGAAGCGGATCCCATGCTGCGAGCGCGCTTAGACAGGCCAAAACCCTCCGCACGCAGCGTTATATCCCCCAAAACAGGGTCATCCATCCTACCTCCCCTCCTGAGCTAGAGTTTGCTAACTCAGTGAAACTAAAACGGATCATAGATCCAGTGGCGCGATGCGGAGTTGGCACGGTGGATGCATTTGTAACGGGTGAGTGCTGAAGGAGAAACAGTCTTGGAACCCACCCTAATGGTCATCGGCTTGAATTACCGCACGGCCCCGGTGGCCGTCCGGGAGCGGTTCTTCATCAGCGAGAACCGGCGCTATGCGGCTTTGGTGCAACTGTCGCGGGCGGAGGGCATCGAAGAAGTCATCGTGCTGGCAACTTGTAATCGCACCGAGTTCTTGCTCTGGGCGAACGACGTCACTCTGGCCGCGAACTCAGTGATGCGGTTGCTGGGCACGGAGTATGGCCTAAAGCTGGGCGAGTGGAAACACTTCTACCGCCTGCTGGATGAAGCAGCACTGCTGCACATCTTCCGGGTCGCGTCCAGCCTCGATTCGATGGTGGTGGGCGAGCCCCAGGTCATCTGGCAGGTGAAGCAGGCGTGGCAGCAGTCGCAGAAAGTTGGAACCAGCGGCCGCTTCCTCGATGCTGTCTTGCAGAAGGCGCTGACCGTTTCGAAACGGGTGCGCAGCGAGACCGCGATTGGGGATGCCGCGGTTTCGATTCCCTACGCCGCGGTGGAGCTGACGCGGCAGATTTTCGGCACGCTGGAAAACAAGAAGGTGCTGCTGCTGGGCGCGGGCAAGATGAGCGAACTTTCGGCTCGCGGTTTGCTGAACCACGGCGCCCGCTCCGTACGCGTGATCAACCGCACCCTGGAGCATGCCTCTGAATTGGCCGCGAAGCTGGGCGGGGTGGCAATACCGTTTGAAGAGCGCGAGCAGCATATGGCAGAGGCCGATGTCATCATCAGTTCGACCTCCTGCCCACACACCATTCTCAGCCGTGACGGAGCCGAACTCCTGATGCGTGGACGCCAGGATAAACCTCTGGTGATCGTGGATATTGCATTGCCGCGTGACATTGACAGCGAAGTATGCGAGGTCAAAGGCGTTTTCCTCTATGACCTGGACGATCTGGAAAACGTGGTGGACCACAATGCGGGCGAGCGCGAAGCGGCCGCCGCCGAGGCCCAAGAGATTCTGCAGGCTGAGGCGCAAGGTTTCCGCCGCAAGCTGATGGCGGAGCGCGTTGTGCCAACCATTGTTGCTCTGCGCCAGCGGCTGGACGAGATTTGCCGGCAAGAACTGGATTCCTTCCGCCAAGAGTGCGGACCGTTCTCCAAGGACCAGGACGAATTGTTAAACGCGGTGATGTCGCGAATGACGCAGAGGATCGCAGGCTCCCTGGCCCGAGAACTCAAGGAACGTCCAGAGAAGGCGGAGCAGGACCAGTTGACCACTGCGCTGCAGCGGCTGTTCCACCTGCAAACGCCGGAAGGGGCGCTTGCCGGCACCATATCTTCGTAGGGCATCCCAAATCCGTCACGCCTCTTTGACTGGAGGCGTGACCGTGGCCCAACGTTCGGCGATTTTATCTCCCTCAAAGCGCCAAAGCACAAAGCCACGAAACTGCATTTCGTTTCCTGATGAGGAGTCGCTCCAGCGCCAGACGTTACGGCACATCACCTTGTCACCTTCGGCGACCATGTCTTCGATGGTGACGTGGAGATCGGGCATGGATTTGTACATGACAATCATCATCTGTTCGTCGCCGTCGATGCCTGTCGGCTTACCGCCCGGACCGTCGTGGTCGTAGAAGTCAGCCGTCATATTTCTCCGAATGGCCGCGGAATCCCGCTTGTTGACGAAATCTTCAAAGTGATCTCTTACCTTTTTTTTCATTTGATCGGGAGTCAGGCTGGTGGCCAAGGTGTCCTCCTCAACGGTGAAACTTCAACGAACCTTTCACTGATCCTCCGCCACTGGGGTCTGCGCGCCTTCTTCGTCTCCGCGAATCAAACCAAATTTCTTCAGCTTGTAGCGGAGCGCGTCGCGGCTGATGTCGAGCAACTTGGCGGCGTGGGTTTGGTTGCCGTTAGCCTGCCGCATGGCGAGTTCGACCATCGCGTGCTCGACTTCCTCGAGCGAGGTTCCGCCTTCCGGAATGTAGAGCCGTGGCAGGGTGCGTCCGTTCGGTAGAGTCTGTAGGCCGTCGGCGGGTGAAGTTCGCTCAAAGACAGTGCGGCCGCCCGATTCACCCACGGAAAACGGTAGATACAGCGGGCGCAGGAACGGTTCATCTTCCAGGATCATGCCGCGCTCGATCGTATTCTTCAGTTCGCGAACATTGCCCGGCCAATTGTGACTCAAAATCAGACGGCGGGTCTCATCGGTAATGCCACGAATCGACTTCTTGAATCTCCGGTTGTAGCGGTCGATGAAGAAGTCGACCAGGGGGATGATGTCTTCTTTCCGGTCGCGCAGCGGAGGAATAAAGATCGCAATGATCGCGAGCCGGTAATAGAGGTCCTGGCGAAACTGACTTTCGCGCACCGCCTTTTCGAGATCGCGGTTGGAGGCTGCGATCACGCGAACGTCCACTTGCATATCGCGGACGCCTCCCACCCGGCGGATGACTTGATCCTCCAACACACGGAGAAGTTTGGCTTGCAGCAGTGGAGAAAGTTCGCCGATTTCGTCGAGGAACAGAGTGCCTCCGTCGGCAGCTTCGAAGAGACCCTTCTTCATCTGTTTGGCGTCGGTGAACGCGCCTTTTTCGTGGCCGAAGAGCTCGGCTTCCATCAAGGTCTCCGGAATGGCGGAGCAGTTGATGGCTACAAAAGGTTTCTGCTGGCGCGAACTTTCGTAGTGGATGGCCTTGGCGATGAGGTCTTTGCCGGTACCGCTTTCCCCTTGAATCAGAATGGTTGTGGCTTCGCTGGCCGCGACTTTGCGGACGAAGTTCATGAGCTCGGTCATTTTAGGTGATACGCCGACCACGCTGCTATAACCGGCGCCCCGCCGCACCTCGCCGCGCAAGCTCTGGACCTCGGTGCGCAGGCTGGTGGCTTCGAGCGCATTCTTGATGGTGACGTGAAGCTCGTCGAAATCGACTGGCTTGCCGACGAAATCGTAAGCCCCGAGCTTTAGAGCAGCTTTGACGTCATCCAGTTGCGGGTCGGCCGTGATCATGATGACGGCGCGGGCGTCGCCGTTTCTCTTCAGCTGGTCAAGTACCTCGATGCCGGTGAGGTCCGGCATGCGCACATCGAGGAGTACCAGATCGGGCGATTCATGCTGCGCGAGTGTGAGCGCAGGCACCCCGGAATCGGCCTCGATCACGTGGTAACCCCACTCCTCGCATTTTTGGCGCAGCGACCAGCGCACCAGGCGCTCGTCGTCAACCACCATGATTTTCTCAGCGGGCATCGGTGTTTAATTTACTACGAAATCAAGGCGGGATGCTCTAATGGCGGGGCGGGCTGCAGGTGAAGTCGTACACTCCTCCTGAGGCCGGTTGTGGCTAACCTTCAGCAGCTGCGATTTGAGCAGTGGCGGGCGCGTGAAATGGAAGCAGCACGGTGAACTTGCTTCCGCTTCCTTCGACGCTGCTCACTTCGATGCGGCCGTGATGCTCCTCCACGATACGGCGAGCGAGGGAAAGGCCCAGACCAGTGCCATTTCCTTTGGTGGTGTAGAAAGGCCGGAAAATGTTCGCCAGGTGCTGAGGAGGGATGCCGCGGCCGGTGTCGCTGACCAACAGCACGGCGTGGCTTTCTTGCGAACCGATCTCGACCCGCACCGTACCTTCGCCGTCCATCGCCTGCACCGCATTCAAGAGTAGATTCAGAAGCACCTGGTGGATCTGATCGCTGTCGTGGTCGACTTCAGGCAAATCGGGCGCCTTCTGCAGTTCGATCCTGATGGGTTTGGAGAGCACCTGCTGGCGGGCCAGCATCACGGCGTGTTCCACAGTGGTGTTGAGATTGCTTTGGCGAATTTGCGGAGGGTGGGGTCGTGCCGTTTCCAGAAGATCGGTCAGAGTACGATTGATGCGCGCGATTTCCTGGCGAACGTCTTTCACCACAGCTCGCGCAGGGCTGGTGGAAGGCAGGTCACGGCCTACGATTTCGATCACCCCTGCGATTCCGGCCAGAGGGTTACGAATTTCGTGGGCCAGGCCGGTGGCCAACTCGCCAAGCGTTGCCATGTGTTCGGCTCGAGACATTTGCGTGCGATGCAAGCGCTCAATTTCCTCCCGGCTTTCCCGCAACTGCTGCATCATATGGTTAAAGTTGCGGCCGAGATCGCCGATTTCATCGTTACGCCGGGAGAAGCTGACCGCAACGTCCAATTCTCCTTCACTCACCTTCGCCATTTTTTCCTGGAGTTCGACCATGGGCCGTTGAATCAGATAAAAAAGCACGAGCATGGAGACGGCGCAGATGGCGACCGCGCCGGCTCCGGCAACGATCAGCACGGCGTGGCGTTCCGGGTCCCGCAGAGACACCGTCGCCAAAGTGAACAGCAACAGCCCTCCGAGCAGCACAAACCCCACAGGCAAGATTGCTTTGAGCTGCCAATTGAATCGGATGGAGATCAATCGGGAATTCTCCTCCTGAGCCACAGGGATTACCCGTGCGGCTTGCCGATTGGCCAGGACCGCTGACTCAGTCCGGTCAGGCATAGGCGTGGAGACCGGGCAGCAAGTATGTCACGCCGAAGAAGGTAAACATCACCACCGCAAAGCCGGCGATGGCGAAGTAGGCGGCGCGACGGCCCCGCCATCCCCGAGTGATGCGCATGTGCAGGTAGAGGGCGTACACCAGCCAGGTAATCGCGGCCCAGGTTTCCTTTGGATCCCAGCTCCAATAAGAGCCCCAGGTCTGGTTCGCCCAGTACGCTCCAGAAGCGATCATCAGGGTCAGCAAGGGGAAGGCAAGACAGATCGTTTTGTAAGTGATGCGGTCGAGGTTGTCCGCGGTGGGCAGCGAACGCTCAAGGTCGGGACGCCGCCACAGCAGTAGCAGATAAAGCAGGGAGATAAATACTCCTCCTACCAGGCCTGAGAATATAAAGGGACTGGCGGCGAGGGAGGTTTGGAACAACCCTTCCGCATCGAGTGACGGATAGTGGCCATCACGGGCGCGCAACATAAAAATTGCTACCGTCATCACCTGCAGCAGAATGCTTAGGAATACGGCGCGATTAGCCAGCGTCAGGAAGCTGTCGCTTTTCTTCCAGCGCGCCAGCGCGTAGAAGACCAGCGGCGATGCCACCACCAACGAGGTCAACGTCATCAGCCAGCCCAGATCCGGAATGGTGACAAACAGGCGCACACCCCGGGAGAGGAAGACTTCCGACTTCGTTTCCGGATTCCACGCCACCAGATTCAGTGCGCCCCACTTCTCAAAACGCGTGGAAACGATGCTGGCATAAATCGCCAGTGTGCTGGCGCTGGTAACGGCGAGTACGGTCTCGGTCTTCAGTTTGTCCTGGATAAGGAACATCATCGCCAGAGCAAAGCTGAGAGCGCAGGCCGCATAGGCGAGCATGGCCAATGTGACGTGCACGTGCAGCCAAGTCGACTGCAGGGCTGGAACCAACGGATGCACGTCAGTGCGCAGCAACTGCATCAACAACACGCCCACAATCGCCACTGGCATCGTGACCGTTCCAATAACCTTCACAGCGTATTTTTTTTCCGCCACCAGGGTAAGCGCGGCCAGCGTCCACACGAAGCTGAGCAGCATTTCGTAAACGCTGGCAAAGGGAGCATGTCCAGCTTCGTACCAGCGATGAGCAATCGCGGCGGTATTTGCGATCAATCCGAGCCACGTGGAGAAAGATGCAAACTTTAAATACGACTGAGTTCCAGTGACTCCAAAGCCCAGATATAGAGCGCCGGCACCGGCGTAGAAAATCAAGGCGGCATACAGCAGGTTCGTCTCGCTCAAAAGGTTACCGCTCTTGACTACATTGAGAAATGCCATGAACAGCAGGAATACGACTGCCAATCCGACCAGTACGATCAGGGTAGCGCCGGTTGTTGGCTGCTGCTGCTCTGCTTTTGCATGTGCCATTGACATCCTCCAGTTTTCCAGCTCAGTTCCAGGCGACCGAGGCGGTCTGCTCTTGCCGAACTGGCTCGGGAAGGCTTTTCAGTTCTGCTTCCACCAACGTCACCAGTTCGTTGAAGCGCTGCTCAAACGCTTCCCGGTTGCGGTTCGCACTTCCCCCGATCCACAGCGAGCACTTGCCGGTTTTGGGGTCGCAAATCGGCACGACCCAAAAACGCATGTGCACCACATAGAACACAACTGCCAGGCCGATGCCGATCAGCACCACGCCTGACCAGACTCCCCACTGTCCGGGCTCGTGCGAAACCTGCAATCCCGTGAAGTGACCCATCTTCAGGTCGATTGCGTTGAACTGATAGGGCGACTTCGAGTTGTCAGCGATCTCGTCCAGTTGAGGGAGCCATACATCGAAGTCTTTCGCGGCGTTTTTCGAAGTCACAACCAGATGAGCTGCGGGATTCTCCAGGTCATTGGATTTCCGGTACACCTGCCCGTCGCGAACCGCGAAGTCAGGAAAGAATTCGGCGAAGCGGACCGTGGTGTCAGCATCGAGAGTGACAGTCTGGTTTAGCGCGATCCCGATTTCCTGCCTCGCGCCTGAACCGTTGCTCGGAGTTCCTTCCAGCATGAGCTTGTCGATCTTGCCATTCGGACCATAGCTTGATTGGTAGAAGCGGACACCGTTGTAAAGCAGCGGATCGTTCACGACAATTTCTTTCTTTTGTAAATCCCGCCCGTTTTGCACCACGGCCAGCTTCGACCACCATTTCTTTGGGGTGCCGTCCTGGTAGTTTTCCTGACCGGCTGCATCGCAGCGAATTGCGAATGGGAGCGTACGAGTAGCGCCGTCGCGCAATTCGACGGCATTCGAGGTCTGCCCCTCATTCAGATTGAGCGTGCCCTGCCATCCCCAAATACCGTCCACCACCGCACCAAAGAAAATCAGCAGAAGGCTGGCATGAACGATGTAAACGGCCAGCTCGGAGATGCGGTGCCGTTCCGCGAAGATGCCGAAGTGATCTTCGCGCACTACGCGCTCGGGTTTGAATCCCAGGGAATGCAATGCACGTTCGGCTGCCACCAGTCCCGATTCTTCGTCGGCGATGGCCAGTAATTTCTGGGGACGCGAGGCGCGACGGAAACTCTCGTCAGGATATTTGTAGGGGCGCGAAAAGTAGCGCCATGCATTGGGAAAGCGATCAATCGAAGCCGCTACGATGCAGAGGCTAACCAGCACCATGAGTCCCAGGAACCACCACGCATGAAACACATCGGTCAGGCCCGTGGAGTCGAGCAGGCGCAGCGCCTGGGGAGAGTAGGCGCGCTGCATTTCGTCAGGATCGGTCACCGGCCGCTGCAAAATGATCGTGCCCGCCGCTGCCAGAATCACGACCATGATCAGAAGAATCACGCCCGTCTTAATCGAGGCGAAGGCTTGCCAGATTTTGCGGGCCACTGATTTGCCGGACAGAGTCTTCCCGGACAAGCTGTTTGCTTCGACGGCCATATATCTCTCCCCCAATCGCGGTTGGGGGTGCACGTTCCCAGCCACAGCGGAGGAACGCTTGTAAGCTACTGATAATAAGACCGTTGAATGACTTAAATGCTCCATGGTTTAGGCGCAACTTGAGCGAAATCGCGCACGCCGATCCGCCCCGACAGTGATTTCACCCATCACCACAGCCAGTGATAACGCTCACGTTGCGAGGTGACTCCAGGTCGCGGCACGAAAATCGGCGGCGGAGGACATGTGAGGCTGAGACACTAGGCGATGTGATCAGGTCTTCCATTTGCCGCTCCGAAAGGGGCTTCTCCTAACCAGGCTGAATTTGAGAAACTACCTTTACTTCTTGTAGTTTGGAGCCGGTGCCAACCGGAGTACCAAGCGAATCCGAGGCTTGGGTCATTTGACCAGTGCACTGTGGGAGAAGTCTCAGGCCACGAGCTTTTCCAGGCTGATGATTTTTGCCGTGCTGGAATGGTGTTTAATACAACATCACTTTTTTCAGATAGTTAGAATAATCCGCAGCAAATACCGCGGTTGTCACAAGGTGCGGCGACCTTCGTGCACTCTTCAGTGATAAAGGAACTGTGAAACCTGTCTCTCAAGACACGAAATTGGACAACCAGAGGCCAGCGAACCGTCACAACGCGCTGCGGCTTCTCGGAGTCGTCCGCATGCTGCTGTTAGCCACACTCGCGCCCGGAGCTTTTGCAGCAGTTCACCCGGTGCCCCTCGAGAAGAACGCGGACGCCGCCAAGTGTATTGAGTGTCATGAGGATAAGACCAAGGGTAAGTCGGTGCATTCGGCGATCGCGATGGGATGCTTAACCTGCCACGAAGTCCGTGTCAACAAGGACGTCACTCGGGTTAAGCTCACAGCAACTACACCCTACGGGCTCTGTCTAATTTGCCACGCCGACAAAGATTCAACGCAGATCAAGGGCCACGTTCACAAACCCGCAGTCCGCGACTGTCTGACTTGCCACGACCCGCATGTCTCAGACAATAAGAATCAGCTGCTGAAGGCTACGTCCGGAGATAAGAAGGACAATCTCTGCCTGAGTTGCCACAGTCAGGGCACGAATGTTCCGGCGAAAGGTAGCCGTCATGCCGCTGTCGATATGGGTTGTGACACCTGCCACGTAACCCACAAGACCGGAGAAGCGGGAAAAGCGGAGTTTGATTTCCATCTGACGAAGGCCGCGCCGGCCCTGTGTTTGGATTGCCACGATGCCAAGGGGGCGGACCTGCAGAAGGCGCACCAGAACCAGCCCTTCGATAAAGCAGATTGCCTGAGTTGCCACGACCCGCACCAATCGGACGCTCCCAAGCTGATGGCGAAGTTTATGCATCCTCCGTTTGCAGACAAACAATGCGACGTTTGCCATGCTCCTGCAAAAGACGGAAAAGTGGTGCTGACGCAGGCCGATGCCAAGTCGCTTTGCGTAACTTGCCACGACGATAAAGCCAAGACCATCGAGAGCGCCAAAGTGCCGCATCCGGGAGCCGCGGGCGATTGCACCGACTGCCATAGCCCCCATGCCAGTGCGCAGCCGGGGCTGCCAAGAACGAATGGAGTGGATATCTGCCTGGGCTGCCACAGCGACATCGCGGACCTCGGCAAGAAACGCGTGCACCACCAGCCAGCGTTCCAGCAGGGATGCGGAACCTGTCACGAGCCTCATGGCGGCGAGAACGATCACCTGCTGCGGGCCAAGACCACGAATGCTTTGTGCCTCGAGTGCCACGGTCCCGATGCAGAACCACAGAAGCTCGAAGCCCAACATCTGGTCACAATCTTCGACGGCAAGGTGAAGCTGCCGGAGAACTACTTCACCAAAGTGCTGGTTCTACCGCTGAAATACGGCGTCGGGCACCCGACCGAGCGGCATCCGGTTGGCGACGCAATCAATCCGAAGACCAGCAAGACAATTCCGCTGAGCTGTCTAACCTGCCATCAGCCGCATTCCGGCAATGAAGAGGGAATGTTGGTGAAAGACCAGAAGAACAATATGAACTTCTGCAAGACCTGCCACGCCAATGGCTTGGACCTCACAGACGTAAAAATGGGAGGCAATTGAGATGTTGGCATATCGAACAAATCGGCCTCGGGGAGTGAAACTCGCAGCCGCCCTGATCAGCTTGCTGGCGCTCTTCGCTTTGCCGGCGGCCCTCCATGCAGACAAACAGAAGAAGGCACCCGCCACGCAACCTGCAAAGCTGGGAGACCAGCGGCAGAAGGCCTATTTCGATATCAGCAAGATCGTGTGGCCGAACCCCCCGGCGATCGCTCGCATCAAGTTCATCGACCTCTTCACTGGAGAGAAAGTCGATTCCAAACTTTTCGCCAAAGAGAAACCCAAGCAGAAATGGATGGATCGCCTGGCCGGCCAGCAGACCTACGATGAGATCAAAGTCACAAGCCTTCCTTTTCAGCTCATTCGCACCTACGGAGTTGCGGTCGATTCGAAGGGCAAGATTTATGCTGCAGACCAGGCCGTGGGCGCGATTTTCATTTTTGATCCAGAGAATAAGGACAAAGTCGAACTGATCGGCAACGGCAAGCAGGCGAGCTTTGCCCTGATCGTAGGCCTGGCAGTAGACGACAACGATCACTTCTTTGTCAGCGACGCCAGGATGCATCGCGTGCTGGCCTTCAACGAAAAACATGAGCAGGAAGCGTCGATTGGAATGGACGTGCTGGTTCGCCCCGGCGGCATTGCTCTCGATCGCGAGAACCGCTTCCTCTACGTGGCCGACACCGGGCAGGACGTTATCCAGGTTTTCGATGCCGATACTTACAAGCTGTTGCGCCACATCGGCAAACCCAGCAAGAAGCACGATCAGACCGACCCTGGAACTTTCTCTCTACCCGAGTGCGTGGCCGTCGACAATGACGGCAATGTTTACGTCACCGACACATTCAACAACCGGGTGGAGATCTTCGACGCCGACGGCGCCTTCGTCAACATGTTCGGCAAGAATGGCGACGGGCCGGCCGATCTTGAGCGTCCCAAGGGCATCGCGATCGATGGCGATGGACATATCTGGGTGGTCGATGATGGCCAAGACCGGGTCAAGGTCTTCAATACGCAGGGCCGACTGCTCATCTACATGGGCGATCACGGATTCTATCCCGGCCAGTTCATGGGCGCGTGGGGAATCGCGGTCGACAACAAGACAAATCGCGTCATCGTCTCCGAGACCTACCCGGGGCGCGTGCAAATGTTCCGTTACGTGACTGACGCCGAAGCCGCGGCGGAAAAAGCGAAGCGGGAAGGCGGCGAACAGAAGCCCGATACTCATGTTGTCGCGCCAAAGCCGTCGGTAGCGCAGCCACCGCCGGCAACGGGGGATGCATCGGCGAAAAAAGATGCTGCGGCGCGCTGATTCTGTGGACCGTTAAATCTGTGGGGCTGGGCACTGTGAAAGAGCTGCCCTGGTTGAACCCTCACAGCCCAGCCGGAAATGCGGAGTGTTGCGATCTGCAACATGATTGCATGCCAACAGTTTTGCGAGCCGCTTCCCGTATTGGGTGTTTGTCCTCTCCGACGGCGCGATTTCCCCCTACCCTTTGCTCCAGCCGAAAATTAAATCAAGATAAATCATTTATAATCATATATATATCCACAGTAACCTCCTGGCATCCCGATTGCCCATGCGTAATGTTGGCTGCCTCTGGCCGCCAGACGGATTCGGACAAAATCCGCGTCCGAGCCTCATAAGTAAAAATTCATAGGAGGTTGTTACAATGAAGCGACTTGCGTTAGTTGGTCTTGTAGTCCTTGCTTCCTTCAGTGTAGCGATGGCGCAAGACGTCCTGGGCGCGCACAACGGGTACGGCCGTGGGTGCGTTATGTGTCACGCTCCACACAGTGGTTCGCAAGGCAACGGCGTTTCCGCTGCACAAGCGGCGAAGGATCCCCAGAACGGTATGTATGCTCTGTGGGGCCAGGACCTTTCCCCTCTGTTCGGACAAACCTTTAACTTTAGCGGCGACGGTGCGGCGACCTATCCGGTCACCCTGCCGGCAGCGGGCGCGATCACCAGCGCTCATGACGCTAATACCATCATCCTTTTCTGCCTGAGCTGCCACGACGGAGTGCTGACCAGCGTCGGCATGATGAAGGGCACCACGGTAGAAACTCTGCCCATCGTGGGCGGCAATGCTCCGACCCTGCTGGGAAAAGCAAAACCGTCTGCTGGTGGCGAATATACCAACGATCACCCGGTGGGTGGCTCGGCCATCGTAAACTGCGGTGGCCAGTATAACTGGGATTGCACGGGCGGCAACACGCTTCCCATCCAGATGACCGGTGCCAATTCCGCTGCGTTCCTGGTCAACTACAAGGGTTCCTTCTGGAACACTGGTAAGGTCTCTGGTGCCAACCAGTCCCTGGCTACCTTTGGCACCACGGTAACCGCCGTGACCTGCACCACCTGCCACGATCAGCACAGCATGACCGTCTACAACAACAACAATGGCAACTTCTCAACCATGTTCTTCGTTAAGGGCCAGTACACTCCGCTTGCCGGCGGCAACTCGGTAGCGCAATTCTGCCGCAATTGCCATGGTGGCGAGTCCAACGAGTCGCACGGCGTAGCTGGCGTGCCGACCGTCTAGTATGTCTGTTCAGTCAGTCAGTACGGGGGGGGAATTTCCCCCCCGATTCTTGAGTGAGGTAGGCTGAAGCTAAAGCAGGCCGGTGTTAAAGTGGGGAAAATCATGAAAGCTCAATTGCCAGTTTGCGCGGTGCTAATGATGGCGCTGGCTGCGCTCTCAACAGTCTCGGCCTCGGCCCAAGTCGCATCCCACGCTCCCACTCTGGCGTCCGCGACGGCGAGTGCGAGCCCGTCAGCTTCACTGCAGCCAGTCGGCCGTCCGGTGGCGCGGGTAAATGGGGCGGTGCTCACTGACCGTGACCTGGCACGCGAAATCGCTTCTATCTTCCCCTACGAGAAGCAGCATAATGGCGGCGTTCCACCATCGATGGAGAAAGACATCCGCACGGGCGCAACCAAGATGTTGATCTTCGAGGAACTGGTGTACCAGGAGGCGAAGCGGCGCAACATGACGGTGCCGCCTGCCCGCATGCAGCGTGGTATCGCCGATTTCCAAAAGCAGTTTAGCTCCCAGGCTGAGTATGACCAATTTGTGCAGGATGAGTTCCACGGTGATCGAAAATTACTGCGCAGCAAAATCGAGCGTTCTTTGCTGATCGATGAATTTCTCAAGCTCGAGGTCACCGACAAGGCGGTCGTTTCCGTGGCGGAGGCCAAGGCTTACTATGACAAGAATCCTGACCGCTTCAAGATCCCGGAGTCGTTTGCCTTCCAGAGCATTTCCTTTCTGCCCCCACAGAATGCGAATGCCGCGCAGTTGAAGGAGGCCCACAAACGTGCCGAGGATGCGTTGCGCCAGGCTAAAGAAACCAAGAGTTACGAGCAATTCGGAGTGTTAGCCGAAAAACTTTCCGAAGATGATTTCCGCGTAATGATGGGCGACCACAGGTCTGCGCCCCGTGCCCAACTGCCTCCCACGATTGTCAACGCCTGTCTGGCGATGAAGCCGGGCGACGTGAGCAACGTCATCGAGTTTGCGCCCAACGCCTTCACCATTCTGCGGCTGAACGGGCATACCCCAGCCGGAATGCAGACCTTCGCCTCGGCGAAGGATGCGATACGCGAGCAATTGACGAAAGACAAGACGGATAAACTTCGCGCTGCTCTCGACACCAAGTTGAGCAAGAACGCCAATATCGAGAGGTTGTAAACTTCAAATTCCCCTGATAGGTAAGAGCCGAACTGTCTCAGCGGGAAGCCTTTCCCGCACTGGGTCATTCCCCTCTGCAGGGGCGCACTTTGCCCCTCTGCCAGCCTCGAATCCTGAGCAGCGATTCTGTTCAACTCCTTGCAACAACTAGGCTTAGATCGTATGCCCGAGGTGGCAAAGCGATTGCGATTCCATCATTAAGAAGCTACGCATCCGCCCGGGTCGCGCAGCTCCCGAACCCGATGCGGAAGGAGTGTTTGAGGGGTGAAAAGGGGTACGATACTCCCGGCCGTCCTGACACTGACACTATGCTTGGCACTCGCAGTGGGTGCGTCGGCGCAGGTCAACGTGGGCGAAGCCAGCATGAGGCTGACCAGTACGATTTCCGCCGGATACAGTGCGGACTACTCCAACAACGCCCCCTCCGACCACGCCTTCACCCCTTCCGGCATCGCTGACCTGAGTGGTTCTTACTACAATCCGAATTTTCTTTCCTTCCTGATTGAGCCGTTTTACAACCAATCGCGATTCAACTCCGATTCCCAGTCGATTATCTCCTCTGGCGGCGTAAACGCAAACGCAGGAATCTTCAGCGGCAGCCACTTCCCTGGATCGATCTCGTACTCCAAGATCTACAACAGCAGCGGAAACTACAACGTCCCGGGGTTGGCCAATTACACAACTCATGGGAATAGCGATAACTTCGCCGCCACCTGGGGCGTCAATCTGCAGAATTTACCCAGCCTTCATTTCGGCTTCACCGACGGGAGTAATGACTATTCAGTTTATGGGGCAAGCGGCACAGGGAACGAGCATCATGATTCGTTCAGCGCCATGGCGGCCTACCAGGTTGCAGGCTTTTTCCTGAATGGCGGCTACGTCTACACTGGTTCAAACTCGTTAACGCCGCAGTTCCTGACCGGCGAGTCAGCGCAGAAAACGAATACCAGCGACAATACGTTTTCATTCAGCGCCACGCACAAGCTGCCGTGGAATGGCGCAGTCGCGGGAGGAGTCACCAGGAGCACTATCAGCTCGAACTCCGAAGGCGACACCTACAAAACGACCATCGACACCGCGACCGGCAGCGTCAATGTTCTTCCCATCAACAACCTGAATCTGGCGGGAAACATTTATTACACCGACAACCTGGAAGGAAACCTTTTGAGCGCGCTGCTCAATGCGGGGGTTCCGCCGCAAGACCTGGCCACACAGACCTCTTCGCATAGTGTGGGTCTGACGGGTTCTGCCAGCTACGACATTCCTTCCCTGGATCTGCATTTTCACGGCACCGCCAACCGGCAGCAACAAACCTTTCTGGGAGAAGAGTTCATCTCCGATTCCTACTACGGAGGCGTGACGTATTTCCATAATCTGTTCGGCGGTCAGTTCACCGGCACGATCGGTCTCACCGATACCTCTATCAGTCCCGGTAAGCAAAGCATGCTGGGCGTGAACGGCTCGGTCTCCTACGCGCATCGGATCGGGCGCTGGATCGCAGCCGGCTCCTTCAATTACGCGCAGGCCACGCAGACCGCGCTGGCCGAATACAGCGGCTCGAACGACGGCTACACCGCCAGCATAGGACGCAAGATCAGGCGAGCCTCGTATTGGAGCGCGAGCGCCAGCGGCGCGAAGAGTTTCTTGAGCGATCAGCCGGGCGCGACCACCAGCAGCCAAAGCTACACGACATCTTTCAGCATCCCGGTGTTCAGCATTTCCGGCTCTTACTCGAAGTCGACGGGAAACGCGATCTTGACGCCCGTGGGCCTGGTGCCGACGCCAGTGCCCCTGCCTGCCGTGAACCCGGCAGATGTTGTGTTCTATCACGGTGATTCGTACTCGGTGGGATTTGGATTCCACCCGATTCGCGGGCTCACCGTCTCCGGGATTTTCTCGAAAGCTTTGAGCGACACGAAAAGCAGTCAGGTCCCCTCTAACAACCACAACAACAACTTAAACATTATCGTGGTGTACCACCTGCGCAAACTGGATTTCAACGGGGGTTACTTCAAGTTAAATCAGGGATTCAGCGCCTCCGGGCTTTCGCCAACCACGGAAGGGTCGTATTATTTCGGCATAAAGCGATGGTTCAATATTTTCTGAAGGCGCGGCGCGGAGATCGAATCAAGAACGCAGTGGTGGGTTGCGCGGTGTTAGGGCTGGCGCTGATGCCGGCTTCGGTGGCGGCCAGGTCGAAATCAACCTCGAAATCAAAAAACCAGGGCGAAGTGATGGTGCCCGAGCTGGATATTCAAGGTGGGCGCAAGCTCACCTTCGAGCGCGCCTTCAGCTCCGAACTCGAAGTCAAAACCAAGCGCGGCTTCTGGACCCGCGTGCTTGACATTGTGGCCGGCGAACCCGATTTTCACACTCTGCAGGGTCCATACAGCGCGGTCTCCGATTCCAAAGACAGAATCATCGTGACCGATCCGGCTGCGGGCGGAATTCATATTTTTGACTTTCCGCAACAGAAGTACAAATTTATTTCGCGCACGAAAGAGAAGGACGGCCTCGACAAGCCTCAATGCGTCGCCGTGGATGCCGCGGACAATATCTATGCGACGGATTCGGAGTCGGGAAAAATTTTTGTCTTCGATCCCAGCGGAAAGTTTCAGCGCGTGATCGGCAGCCTGAAGGGTGGTGAGGGCTACTTCAAGCGGCCCACGGGAATCGCGGTCGATTCAGCGGCGCAGCGGATCTATGTGACCGACACTCTGCGGAATCAGATCTTCATGCTCGACATGCAGGGAAACATATTGAAGACCATCGGGCAGAATGGCACGGGGAACGGGGAATTTAATTTCCCCACGGAATTGCGTTTGCATGGGGATGAATTGATCGTCGTCGATGCCATGAACTTTCGCGTGCAGGTGCTGGATCGCTCGGGCAACTACCGTTACTCAATTGGGCAGCTGGGTGAGGGGCGCGGGCAAATGTTTCGCCCCAAGGGAGTCGGCGTGGATTCCGAAGGGCATCTTTACGTCGTGGAAGGATTGAGCGGATTGGTGCAGGTCTTCGACCACGACGGATATCTCTTGTACTACTTCGGGCAGAACGGCACCGGATTCGGAGAGTTTCAATTGCCCAACGGATTGTTCATCGACCGCAACGACCGCGTCATGGTGGTGGATTCTTACAACCGGCGCGTTCAGGTCTTTCATTACTTTGGAGCGACCAACAAGCAAGCCGAAGGAGTTAAGCAGTGAAGTCGAGAAGATTGCTCATCTGCGTAGCGATTGCGCTGGCCTCCAGCTTGGTGGCGCAAGCGCAGATCAGCGCGGATGTGCTCGGCTCTCATAATCTTTCTCCGGGTGGCACATCTCCGATCCAGGGAACAGTTTCTGCTCCCTGTTTTTACTGTCATGCTCCGCACTCCACCAGGACCGCGGCGACGCCGGTTCCGCTGTGGACCCAGCAACTCTCGAGTGTGCAGTCCTACCAGGTTTACACCAGCACGACGATGGTCAATCAGACCAACCCGTCGCCGCCGCTGGGTTCCGACAGCACTCTTTGTCTGAGCTGCCATGATGGCACGGTTGCGCCGGGGACCCTGCAGCCTTGGGGCCAGGTGCCAATGACCGGCAGCATGAACGCCACCGATGTCCTGGGGACGAACTTGCAGTCTGTGCATCCGTTCAGTTTTGTGCTTCCGCTGAAGGCCAACCCAGCAGACCTGGTGGCGTCGCTCACTGCCAACCCGCCTTCCACCGCCGATACGACCGGGGCGGTGAATCTGATCAATGGCAACGTGGAATGCACGAGCTGCCACAACCCTCATATACAAAACATCGATCCCAACTCAAGCTTCCTGGTGATCAACAACTCCAACAGCGCTCTCTGCCTGGCGTGCCACAGCACCATACCCTCCGGGACCGGGATGGGCATGTCTGTCGCTTCGCAGACCGCAGTGGTCAGCAGCGGCGTAAGAGCCGCACCGGCCAATAAAGTTAACCCGCTCGAAGGGTGGCAGACCAGCATTCATGCCACTACGCGGAACCGGGTCGCGAGCCAAGTTTCGCTGGAAGCCTTTGCCGCAGCTGGGGCAATAAGTGGGAAGAAGGCTTCGCTCGGCAGCTATCCTACAGTGGCCCAGAACGGATGTTTATCCTGCCACACCACGCACAATGCCAAGAGTCCGGCCTCTCTGCTACGCGGATCTTACGACCAGGCCTGCATCAATTGCCATGCTGGCACCACGAATGTCTCTCCCGCCGCACCCAACATCCTGGCAGAAATATCTTTGCCTAAGATCGGCCATTCGTTCCCGCAGGCGAACCATCCGCACCAGGCCGGTGAAGGCGCTCTGCTGAATCAGAATCGCCACGCCACCTGTGCGGACTGCCACAATGGGCACTCCTCCAAACGCGTCACGATCTTTCCCGGCGCGCCAGCTCTGCGACTTTCGCAGGGCCGGGTTGTCGGAATCAGTGCTACCGATGGCATTACCTCGTTGAATCCCGCAGTCAATCAGTATGAGAATTGTCTGCGATGCCATGGTTCCAGCACAGGGAAGGCTACAAATTCAGAGTTTGGATATACGCCCATCCGGGCCGTTGCAGCGAGTGATCCTCTGAATGTGATTCCACAATTCGGACTCATCGCGACTTCGAGCCATCCCGTGATGCACGATCGCAGAAGCGCGTTCCCGCAGCCCAGCTTGCGAACGAACATGTTGAATCTCGATGGCAGCACGCCGGCGCGCAGCATGGGTGTTCGCATCCTGTGCACGGACTGCCATAACAGCGACGATAACCGGGAATTCGGAGGCCGCGGACCCAACGGTCCGCACGGGTCGACCTTCTCGCATATCCTGGAGCGACGATACGATTTCAGCCAAACTTCGGTTCCCGGACAACTCATCTCGAATCTGTTTCAAAGTCCAAACACAAGCGCCGCCGGAGGAGCCAACGGCGGCCCCTACGCCCTGTGCGCGAAGTGCCACGACCTCAACAACATTATGAGCAACGCCAGCTTCAGTGAACACGCGCGGCACGTTAAGCGGGACGGCTTCTCCTGCTCAGTCTGCCACACGGCGCACGGAGTGGGAGCCCAGCTCGCCACAGTTTCAGGGGAGCGCATGGTGAACTTCGACCTCAACGTGGTAGCTCCAAACGGTGCCACGCCGATCCGTTACAGCCGGTCCTCAAACTCATGCAGCCTGGTTTGTCATGGAGTCGCACACAAAATGTCTGGAACTACCGTAGCGAAGCCCGGACCCCAGAAAGTCCGGTGACGGTGAGTGATGTGACCATGGAGGGCGTGCCGCGATGGATATGCATTCAATGATGGGGAACTTCCCGGTCCTGGATAGCGCTTGCTGCGCGCTCCCGTGCTCGTTGCGCATCCGCTACTCGCCCCTGACTCTCATATAGCTGTGCAAGCAGCAACCAATCGTCCGAGCGGTCAGGAGTCAGGGTTACAGTCTCTTCCTCAAATGTGATAGCGCGCGGCACATTGCCCAGGGCGTTCCATGCGAGCGCACGTCCGTGAGCCAGGTCGGCGTTGAAACTTTTGTCGACACCGACCAACGGTTGCGCTGGAACGCTGGCCGCGGCTTTGTCAAACGCGTTCAGTGCATCTTTTGGCCGATGCGTCTTGAGATAATCATATCCAAGTGAAAGAAGAGCGAGGTGGGGATCATCCGCAACCTGTGTGGCTTCTTCCCAGGCTCGGATGGCATCGTTCAAACGCCCCTGACCCTCATAAATCTGGGCTAGTGATGTCCAGCTCCCACCATTTGGCTTAAGCGTAGCCGCGATGAGGTACTGCTGCTCGGCGCCGCCTAAATCGCCTGCTTCGGCAAGTACATTGGCGCGCGTGAAGCGAACATATGCGCTTTCCGGGAAGATGGTTAGAGCTTTGGTGGTTGCAGCGAGCGCTTCAGAGTTCCGGCCCAGTACATTCAGAACGGCCGCCGCGTTGGCCCACTGATGGAAAGCCTTGTTGTTATCGCCAGCTGAAGGGCTTGCTGGAAGGGGTACCGTGAAGCAATTGATCTGCAATCGCTGAATGAGACTCTCGGTCTCCGGTCTGCGTCGCAAAAAGACTGCCGCGCCCTCGTCCAGATAGACCGGCCGCCAGCTTTCACCATTGCAGAACTCTCGCAATACGGGAAATTGCCCCAATGCGTAGTATCCAAGCGGGACAATAATAGTGTTGATTTCGTAGCGGTCAGCCTCTTGTCGCCATTCTGGCGACTCTGGAGGTGTTCCCATTAGGACGACACTTCGTAAGAACAACTCCTCGCCGAACGGGATCGCTCGCCCATCGATATAGTCGCGGTATTTTGGGCCTAGTCGCCATGTAATGTACCCACCTTCGTTGTAATCGTTGAATATCTCTCCGGGCAAGTTTTCGCGCTCGATGAATGCTGCCGCATTTTCCGGGAACCACCAATTCAGTCCGGTCCCAAACGACGCGCCGACCGATACGAGGTCCGTGCTCCCCAAATAGATTCGGTTGCTGACCAGATCAGCCGACCTCAAACAAGCAAGCATTATTAAGAGAGAAACTGTTGCTACTGCAAGAATGGAGCATATTCGGCTGTCCGCAATTTTCTTGCTCAGAGCAGTAAGCATTGGGGCGAGCACACTCCCTGCAATGATCACCACGATTACACTAAACAAAGCTTGGAAACGCATGTGCCTGATCGTCAATGCCGAGGCGCCGACCAGCAGAGCGGCAGCGCCCAGTTGCCGGCGTGCCGTTGCGACAACAACGGCGATGACGGCAACGAACAATAGCGCGACGAAAGCGCTATCGGGATCACGTAGCGATAGCACTCCCGAAATGCTCATCCAATTCAGCCGCGACGGCATCCACTCAACGATCGTCTGAGAATGGGCACGCATCGCGCCTTCCTGTCGAAACAGTGAGCGATATATTCCCCATCCCCAAGGATTGATCAGGGTGGTTACGACGGTTGCGACAAGCCATGGGAAACTTCGGCGCAGGCTCCCCAGCGCCATACGTCGCTTGTCACGCGACCAAAACATCTCCAGGGTTTCGACCAAGATGTAGCCGGCGAGAAGTGCCAGGCCCGCGACGAAACCGAGGTGAAGGTTCACCCATGCCGCCATCAATACCGGTAAGAGCCACAGCGGCGCGTGGCCGGTCTCATGTTGCTGCCAGAGTAGAGTCAGAAAAGCGGCGAAGAGTACCACCGTAAACATTTCCGCGCGCGGAGCGGTACGAAACGCGATCCGCGGAACTGCCAGGATCGCCAATGCGGCAGAAAGCACCGAACCTCGCCGCATGAGCAACGCTGTTGTCCCGCTACAGGCGGCAGCACCAAGCCATGACAGAAAGCCATAAGCGCCCAGAAGATAGGCAGCGTAGAGCAGTAACCCCGAGCCTACCGGGTAAATCCAAGGCTTCCCCGAAGCGGTATAGGAGAAGACCTCAGTCGAAGGAATCTGGTGATGTTGAACAACCCATCGGCCAGTCGCCAGTTGCCAACCCAAGTCTGGGTCGCTAACGGTCCGCAGCCCAGCCAATAATGCGTATACCAGGGCGGTGAGAGCAAGAATAGCAAACAAGCCTCGGGCCAGCGACTTCGGGAATGGCGTTGGCACAACTGCTTCAGTGTTGCCAGATTGCTGGGAGCTTGTTCCGATTTCGAGCGCTTGGTTTGGCATTCTGTGTGCCCCTACAGGATTCTAGTAATGCAGGGCACTCCAGCTTCCACACATTTGTGATTCGTAGAAATGCCCTATTTTCAATACATAGCGGGATTGCTCTTGTCAGATCGCCCCGAAGGGAGTCGTCGACTGGGTCTTTCTCCACAGGTACCGGGGAATTGCGCCCTAGAGAGACGCATCTCATGCTGCTTACCTTGGCGCACTCCGGGAGAATACTTGAATCAGAACGTATCTCTCAGAGCGAGTGTGATTGCCAATACTGCCGACGAAAGCCGGAGCAAGCTTTTACCCTCCGCAACCCGGCTCCGCGAGAGGCTTAGTTTCTTAATCCTTGCTGCGTTCGCCTTAGCGTACGCCTTCCTTGCGGGCCTGCGAACCGTCGGCGACTACGATGTATTCTGGCAGATGGCAACCGGACGTTGGGTTGCCCAACACCACACGGTGTTTTCCACCGACATTTTCTCTTATACCGCGCAGGGCCAGCCCTGGATCTACCCAGTCGGATCCGGGCTCCTTTTTTATTCTGCTTTCCTAATCGGGGGATACGGGCTGATCTCCTGGCTGGGGGCGATCGCGTGCGTTGGCACAGTTGCCCTGTTGCTTCGCCGCGGTTCGGCGGTCACAGCAGCGTTGGCCATCATCGCGGTTCCGGCCATCGCCTATCGCACGGCTCCCCGGGCGGACTTGTTCACGATCGTGATGTTTGCGGCGTTCCTGAGCATCTTGTGGGAACAATACGAAAACGGTACCGGCAAACTGTGGCTCTTGCCGCTTTTGATGGCAGCCTGGGTAAACCTGCATCTAGGCTTTGTCGCGGGGTTGGCACTGGTTTGTGCGTACGCGGCGCTGGAGGCAATCCGGCTCTGCGGCACGCAGCGGCGTCAAGCCACCGGTAAAATTCTCGGCGCCGCACTTCCCTGGCTGGCGGCAACCTTGTTGGCGACACTGCTGAATCCCTGGGGTTGGGGCATTTACCGGGCGCTCTTACGGCAGGAAGCAGAGATGGCCGTACACTCGGAGCGCATCACCGAGTGGATCGGAATCTCAATCAATTCGGCCGCCCTGAAACAAGCTTTGTCACTCCACGATCCGGCAAGCTCGGGCGAGTGGCTACTGTTCTTTGCCGCCGTGGCTGTTGTCATCGCGATATTTCGCCAGCAGTGGCCCGCCGCCGTCTTACTTGCCGGTGCTGTATGGATGGCTATGCGGCACGTTCGCTTCCTGGCCTTGCTGGCATGCGTGGTCGTGGTCGTTGGAAGTGCGGTATTCACCGCGGTGCTCGAGGCAGCACGGTCGCGAATCCGGGACCGGCGGCTGTTTTCAATCCTGGGGGGCGGTGTGGCCGCGGGGCTCGTCTTGCTTGCCGGAATTCGCTCGGTTGACCTTGTGAGCAATCGTTATTACCTCAGTGGAAATGAGATCAGCTCCTTCGGTCCGGGTCTCTCTTGGTGGTTTCCTGAGGGTGCGACGGATTTTATTGAGCGTGAAAACTTACCTACTCAAGTTTTCAATGGCTACGAGGAAGGCGGTTACCTGGTTTGGCGGCTGGGGCCAAAGTATCGCGACTACATCGACGGACGCGCCATTCCCTTTGGACCGGAGTCGCTCAGCCACCTGCAACAGGTACTACAATCAGCGCCCGACTCGGCGGAGTGGCAGCATGAGGCCGATGTGTACGGCATCAAAACAGCCGTGTTTTCGATAGCACGCTTTAGCGGCTTAAAGTACGTTGGATCCGTGCTCCCGCACTACTGCAATAGTGAGAACTGGAAGCCAGTTTACCTGGATGAAGTGTCGGTAGTCTTCGTGCGACGGTTGCCAGAGACGCAGACGCTGATCGAGCGCTTTCAGGTCGATTGCTCAACCGCACCACTTCCGGCAGTCGCTCGTTTCCGCAACCGGGCCACGGAATTCAACCGCTGGGCTAATACCGCTGCGGTGTTTCTCGCCTTGCACCGCGACCAAGAGGCAGCAGCCGCGAGCGCGCGGGCTCTGTCCGTTTTCGGCGACAGCGCTGCGCTTTGGTACATACGCGGAAAGGCTATGCTGTTGACCGGCAATCCCCGCGAAGCGGAGCGAGATCTGGTGCAATCCGCTGCACTCCAGGTCAATGTAGCTACCTGGTCCGAATTGGCAGATCTATATCGCAGCGAGCGGCGTTTTCCTGATGCCATCAACGCCCTGGAGCGGCTCTCCGTGATTTCGCCCAACCCGCCAGCAGTTCTGATGGCACTCGGGTACACCTACCTCGAATCGGGTCATCCCAAGGAAGCGGTGCAAGCATTCGATAGAACTGAGGGAGCATTGCCACCTGGAACCAGCAATCTGGCCTTGGCCGATGCAGACAACGGTCGGGCGCTGGCGTGGAGGATGTTGGGCGATTTGGGAAAGGCAGCTTCTTTTGAAGAGAGGGCGGTTGCCCTTGCGCCTCGGACGTCAAACTATTGGGACCAACTGGCGCAGTTCTACGATCTTCAGGGGCGAGTAACCGATGCCGAGAAGGCCAGAGAGAAAGCTACAACGCTCACCAACGGACCGGAACCGTAGAGACAGACTTTCATAACCTGAACCGAAAGTTGTCGTAACGATGGGAAGCGAAATTGGATCTCAAACTTTCAAACGGGAATAGGGGCTACTTCGTGATCAATGTACCGGACCAGAGCGATCCCCAAAAGAAAGACGGGAAACGCGTATGGGTGGGTTGGGCCGTGCTCGTATTGATGTTGGTGGGGTTTATAGGCGTCACGGTCTACCTGAACTTCCGCGAGCATAACGAACAGCAGTTTGCTTATTTAGCGCGATCCTTCCTGCATGGAGATTTGGCATTCCAAGAAGTGCCCGGTGAGAGTTGGGCTGACACCTCACCCAACGCTGAGCGTTATTACTGGCCGCTGGGACCGCTTCCAGCAATTGTTCTGATGCCGTTCGAGTTCGTGGCCGGCGCTTTCGGCGCCTTTTTTTACCAGGGCTACTTGCAGCCGTTGTTGGTTTTAGCGGTTCTGGGATTGGTTTATCGCATTGCGCGAGTCACGGGATACAGGGCCGAGGATTCGGCATACCTCGCGTTCGGCTTCGCATTTGCGACAGCCTTCCTTGGTGTTGGAGTCTGGCCATGGAGCTGGTATTTCTCCCAGGACATTACGTGCGTCCTGGGATTGGCGGCGATCGCCGAAATGATCGGGAGGCGCCGCCCGTGGTTGCTGGGCGTTCTCTTTGCGCTAGTCCTGGCTACCCGCACGACAGCTGCCCTCGGAATACTTTGGTGCATCGGAGAAACCCTGAGCATCCACGGCCCCTGGAAGAAAAAACTGGGTTCACTGGTCGCAATCGTTGTTCCGGTCATTATCGTCGCAGCTGCGCTGGGCGCCTACAACTATGCTCGCTTCCATGATCCATTCGACCAGGGTTACGCGGAGCAGATCATTCCGCCGCACGCGGAGGCGGGGCGTGCGTTGGGTATCATGAGCCTGCAGCACGTTCCGGGAAATCTCTATACCCTGCTGCTCGCTGCGCCGAATTCTGTTCGACGCGATGACGTGTCGCTGGTCTTAGCATTTCCTTACGTCGTCGCCAACCCGTGGGGGATGAGTATTTGGGTTACCTCCCCACTGTTTGTGTATCTGCTCGGCCTCCGGCACCGTGACGACACAAGCCTGTTGCTGCTGCTGAGTTGTTTGGTGATTGCTGTTCCGATCCTGCTGTACTATGGCATCGGCTTCCGACAATTCGGTTACCGGTACTCGTTAGACTTTCTGCCGTTCCTCTATTACCTGTTACTGCGCAACTATCGTCAGCAACGGGGTGATCTGACGACCGGCTTCAAGGCCGTGGTTCTCTTGTCTGCGATGTGGAACTTGTACCTTTTCGCCGGCCATTTTGTCTTGCGAGTCGGATGGTGAGAGCCGCCGGACATCTTCGGCAACCTGTCGCGAGTGGAGTGGCGATACCGGGCGAGGCTATGGCAAAGCAAGAAGAGATCCATTCCGATGAAAAAGGTGCGGGCCAGCCCTGGCGGCACCTTTTTCGCTGGCATTTTATTGTCTTGTTGACCGTCGTGTTTTTCTTTGGGGCGATCCGGTGGCGGCTGCTGGACGTGCCCCTGGAGCGCGATGAGGGCGAATATGCCTATGCCGGCCAACTCATCTTGCAGGGCATTCCTCCCTACCAACTGGCCTATAACATGAAGTTGCCGGGAACCTATGTGGCTTATGCCGCGATTCTCGCGCTGTTTGGGCAGACGAGCCGAGGAATCCATCTTGGGCTCCTGGTCGTCAACGCAGCCTCTGTCATCCTGCTCTACGCGATTGCAGCGCGCCTCTTCGGTTCGCTGGCGGGAACCATAAGCGGAGCGAGCTATGCCTTACTCTCCACTCATCAGAGCGTGCTCGGATTTGCAGCACACGCGACTCACTTCGTCGTGCTGGCGGCGCTCATCGGGCTCATCCTGCTCTTACGGGCCGAAGAAACGAAACGTACAGCTTTTTTCTTCTGGAGTGGCCTAGCGTTCGGAATTGCGTTCTTGATGAAGCAACCCGGAATTTTACTGGGCGCATTTGCGTTTCTCTACATTGTCGTTCAATGCTGGCCGAATAATAAATGCGAATGGGCACCGTGGGCAAAGAACGCCGGCGCGTTTCTGCTCGGGGGAGTGTTGCCGTTCGCACTCACCCTCGCTCTACTCTACTGGGCGGGTGTCTTCCGGAATTTTTGGTTCTGGACTTTTTCTTATGCCCGCCAGTACGCCACCACGTTGCCCTTGCGCGCGGGGCTGGAAGCTTTAACCAGCACCTTCTCGTACATATTTCTAACCGCGCCGATGCTCTGGATACTCGCGTTTGTTGGTGTTTCCACTGTGTTCTGGGATCCCACAGTGCGTCGCCATGCCGTGTTTGTCTTCGGGCTGCTCGTTCTTTCTTGCGCCGCGGTATGTCCCGGCCTTTATTTCAGAGAACACTATTTCGTTCTGATGATGCCAGCGGTTGCCCTTTTGATCGGGGTTGCCGTTAATTCTGTCATACGGTTGCTCGCTGCGAAGTTCACTTCTCGCTGGCTGCGAGTCCTTCCACTGCTGGTGTTTGTCGCCGCATGGGTGCTTGCGATTCAACGTAACCGCGACTTCTACTTCAAACTGACACCGGTCCAGGCATGCCGCTCCTGCTATCCAAGAGAACCATTTCTGGAGGCGGTGTCAATCGCAGGCTATCTGCACCAGCACACCGCGCCGACCGATTCCATCATGGTGTTGGGCTCGGAACCAGAGATCTACTTTTACGCCCATCGCCATTCCGCCAGCGGCTATATCTATACCTACGCTCTGGTGGGAGACCAGGCTTACTGGAGCGCGATGCAGAAACAAATGATCCAGGAAGTCGAAGCCAACCGGCCTGCGTATGTGGTCTTTGTCGATGCCTGGGGTTCCTGGAATGCCCGCCCTGGTACCCCGCAAGCAGTTGCTTTAGGCGGTTGGATGAATCAATACATTTCCAACGGCTTCGAAAACGACGGCGTGGTCGAGCTGACTGAACCGGAATCGGAGCATGCCTGGGGCGAAATCCGTATTTATAAGAGAAGGAGTTGAGATACTCTCTTGCGGGGGCAGAGCTGATCAACCGATTTGCCGAAACCATAAACTGGTTTGTACTCTCTCGCTACTGCGACAAGGGTTTTGCCGCCGTGCCGAGCTTAACTCCCGCGTGCTTTTTCGCCTGCGCCATCAACTCCAGTACCTTATCTTTATTTTCGTAATTCGGATTTGTGTCCAACAGCTTCTGCCAGGTGGCGACGGCTTTGTCGATATCCATTTTGCCCTGCCACTCGACGATACCCAGATTGAACAAAGTGTTGGGCTTGTTAGGCTCATAAGAAAGCGATTTCTGGAACTCCGCAATGGCGGTATCAACGTTGCCCGCGTACCAATAGGCAGTCGCCAGGTCGGTTCGAACAGCGGCGTTGGCGGGTTCCAACTTCAGAGCACGCTGATAATATTCGATCGCCGTGGCGAACGACTGGGTGTCGTAATAGATGTTTCCGATGTTCTCCAGAAGTGCGGTATTGTTCGGGTCTGACTTGAGCTTCTCGATCAGCGGTCCCGCCTGCGTGTCGGCCATTTGCTGCATTTGAGCCGGAGTTGGAGCCTGGCCGGCGTTTGCATGCGTCAGAGCCGGAGCGGATGTGCTCCCGGTATCAGTCGCGGCGGCTGCCGGACTTTGCGATCCGCGAATGAGCCAGCCGCCGACGATTCCCACCACCAGGCAAACAACTGCTAATGTGTATGCCTGAACGCTGGTCCATTGATCGATCGATGTTGCTCGCTTTGTGTCGGTCATTTCAAATTGCTCCTTCAGATTCGCCTTCATCTGCGGCGAAAGCCGCGCTGCTCCTTTCGCCTGTTAACCTAGCTCTTACCCTTCTTCTGGACGTCGGCCATCAGTTTCTGCACCGTGGCCTTGCGCTCCGCGCTCAATTGCGGATTTGACTTCAGCAACTCCTGCCAAGCCGCCAGCGCTCCCTTGCCATCCTGCTTCCCCTGCCACTCGATCATGCCGAGATTGAACAGCGAATTAGCATCCTTGGGATCGTAGCGCAGCGCCTGCTGAAGCTGGTTGATCGCTTCGTCCACATCGCCGTTGTAATAGAGGCATGATGCCATCTCGGTGCGAATACCGACGTTCCTGGGATCGGCCTGCAATGCCTTGTCGTAGTAGCCGGCCGCTTCCTTGAACTGGTGGGTGGAATTGTAGATTTTTCCCACCTGGACGAGCAGATCAGTATTGTTGGGATCGGTTTTAAGTTTTTCGAGCAACGGCGCTGCCTTCTTATCGGCCATCCCTTTCATTTCTTCCAGACTGGGCATATGTCCACCCATGGCGGCTGCCATTGCATCGGGTTGGCTGCTCCTGGTTTCCGGTGGGGGTGGCGGGGTGGATTGGGATCCGCGAAACAGGTAACCCATTGCCAGACCTACGACCAGGCAAACGACCGCCATGGCATACACCTGTTTCGGTTGCCAAACGGGGCCCCCGGTTCCCTGCTCGACTGTTTCATTTGGCATTCGTCGTCTTCTCCTTGCGCGGGCCGCCAGGTTTGCCGCGGCGTTTGTCCCAACCCAATGCCCGACCCGTCTACGTTAACCTTGCAAGCGGGGAAGGACAGCATGCGCCGTCACAGGCAAATGTGACGTGGATCACGCGACCAGCAGCAGAAATCTGCTTTCATTATTTATGTGCATATGATCGTACGTCTGAAATACAGATTTACCAGCGGTCAGATCTTCGTTCTTGTGATGGCTTTGGGGGCATGCCTAAGGGCGGCTGGTCAGGCTACGGCCCCGAAGGAATCTATCTCATACGAGGCAGCGCAGCCATCGCTCCAAGCGATGAGTGACGCTCTGCCGCCGGAGCTGAAGGCTACTGGACCGCTTGACGCCGATCATTGGAGGATGTGGGTAGAGTCCCAGGATCGCGCCATTCGACTAAGGCTCGACCGTGGAACTGAAGATACTCTGACCAATCTGCTGCGCTTCGGTGTGACCTTCACAAGAGAGTATCGGATTGACGACGAGTACCTGGTCCGCTACGGGCACAGTTCCCTGGTAAACGCTTTTGCCGAGAATCGAGCGAACGATCTGATTAAAGCTCTGGCAGCGGCCCATCCCTCGGAGCGCATGATCGGGATGCGGGCTTTTTTAGAGAAGCGCGGATTCTCTCTCGCGACGCCGCAACAGCGGGCCAGAGTTAAGAAGTATCTGCTCGACAATTTGGCCCGCATGCGCGATGACTTCCTGAAGTATCGCGCGGAGACAAAGGATGAGCACCGCTTTCAGCTCTTTCAGGACCGCGGCATCTCGCTCGACACCAATCTCTGGCCCGACTATCAGCTCGATGCGCACTTTCGCAACATGCTCGAGAAAGGACTGCTTAGTCCCGGCAGTGTTCATCGCGTCGCCATCGTCGGACCCGGTTTGGACTTTGCCAATAAGGAGGCGGGCTCAGACTTCTACCCGCCGCAGACCACTCAGCCGTTTGCCGTGATGGACTCGCTGGTTCGTCTGGGCATTGCCGACGTTTCCAAAATCGAGATCTACACGCTCGACATCAGCCAGGATGTCAACCTGCACATCGACCATGCACGCAAGAACGCAGCGCTGGGACATCCTTACGTCGTGCAACTTGCATGGAATACGGGACGCCCTATGAGCGATGACTATCGCCGTAAGTTTATTGATTACTGGCAGTTACTTGGCAACATGATCGGTAGCCCGGTCGCGCCCATCCCCGTACCCAGCGGGGTTGATGCCATGCGCAGCCGGGCCGTCAAGATTCCGCCAAAGGTAGTGCGTCAGGTCACGCCCCTGGATATGAATATCGTCTACCAGCGACTTATATTGGCGCCTGAGCAGGGCTTCGACCTGGTCATTGGTACCAACATCTTCATTTATTACGGGGAATTTGAGCAGTCGCTTGCCCGCGCCAACATCGCTTCCATGCTAAGACCTGGGGGCTACCTGATCTCTAACGACAGGCTTCCCGATACCGTTCCTTCCGGGCTGAGCGACGTTCTCGATACGCCGGTCGTGAGCTCCGTCGAGCCGCTGGTGAGGGATGTAGTGTTCTGTTACCAGCGCGCGAAGTAAACACCCTGATTCTCATCGCTTAGTTTCGTTAGTTTGCGAGGCCCCCCCTTGTTCGTCAATGTGCCGCTGCATGCGCTCCCATTCGGAACGCACGACCATTTCTTTGATGGTGAATCTCGTTTCGCGTTTCGCATCATCGATGAGCACGGCAAGCTCGTTCTTGCGCAGGCGGAAGTCTATGGTTTCAGCCAACGGGATCAGATGGTTGGAAGATTTCCCAACGATGACGAAGACGACACTATCTGATACCAGCGTGTACTCGGGACAGGCTTCCTGGCCGGTTGCGGTCGCCGGTCCGCCGAAGGTGGCCATAAGTCCCCGTTGGGCGAGAATGCAGTCGCCCATGTGCATTCGCACAACGGTGCCGTGTTGATAGATTCCAATTTGCGCCGCCAGCAAGCCCGGCAGCCCGCATAACAAGAACAATAGCGACCGTGCCAGGTTCATGGAGTTCACCTAACGAGCGCCGCCTGAGTGATGGTAGTAGCCGCGCCGGGAGCGGAATTGCAAGTTGAGATTGCGGGTGGGAAGAATGCGAATCGCGTGGAAATCTGCACTGGACTGCGGAGCGATGTAGGTGACCACGCGGGCTGATTCCAGATCGTTGATGACATCGTTGAGGATGGTATCGACGCCTTCGGCGATGCTGAGGCAGCGGCCGCCCGAGTCATCGGCGATCTTTCGCAGGGTTGCAATTCCATACGACGGTTGCGAGGCCTCGCTGACATCGACGGTATAAACCAGCACTCCGTTTTCCAAAAGTTTTTCTTTTGCGTCGGCATAGGAATGTTTGCTGATCGTGTCCTGGCCATCGGAGAAGAGAATGATGACCTGCCAAATGTCCGGTTGCCGGCGCTCAATAAGCGCGTTTGCCGCCACGTCTAGCGCGTCGAAGAGCGGCGTCTCTCCCCCGCCGGGCGGTAATGCCACCCGATCGGCGTCGAACCAATTTCGGCAATTGCCATCGCAGAGGAGATGCGGCTCCAATCCACTGAATGACATGATCGAGAGGTTGTCGTCTTGGTTCCACGGCCACTGGGTGATCAGTTGCAGAACATCCGCCATCTGTGGTCGGAAACGCGGCAGAACGGAATCGCTGGAATCCATCAGCACGACGACGTCCAGTTTGGTCAAGTCTGCGCGCGAGAAGCTGCGAAAGTCCCGGATAACCCGCTCGTCGTCAATCACGGCAAAGTCGTCCTTCGCAAGTTCTTCCACTGGCTGATGGTGTTTGTCGGTCGCAAAGAACACAAGGCGTACCTCGGAAACGGTGCTGAGGTAGTTGGGAGCTGAAGATTCCTGCGCAGCGCTTGAAGACGAAGAGCCAAAACTCAGGTTCGACCCACACAAGGCTACCAGCAGACATAGCGGCAAGAATGGACGGCGGAGCCGACAGCGATCGCGCAGGCTTGCCAGAAAGTTGTCCATAGCTGAGAGGGAAGCTAGGGCTGTTATCGGCACATGGCTGGAACAGGTTGAACACTTTTGTACGGCCGGGGTTACCGAGGGTTAGAAGAGCAAGCTGGTTTTGGGGAACAGTAGTAAGCTCTGCGCGCAGCGGAAATAGTTCGATCCAGCCTGGATCAGACTTCGATGGATTTGGTCGAGCAAGAGACTCGCGAAAAATGAAACCCCGGAGCCTAGCCCCGGGGTCTCTGAACGGGTCTTTCGATTTAGACCACCAACGCCTTGACGAAGTGCTCACAGAGCGTGGTCTCGAGTGTGTAGTAGTTCGCCTTGACCGTCGCCGTCAGGAATGGCTTCAGGATCTCAACGACCCTGGGATAGAACTCTCTCTCATATCGCTCAGCATCCGATTTTGTCGTCCACAGAGTGATGGCGACCACCTTCTCCTCTTTCATTTTCTCGGGGAAGAAAGGCAGAATCTCAAGAAAGCCAGTCTGTTTCTTTAGGATGGGAAGAATTTCGTTCTTCACGATCTTCACGAACTCTTCCTTCTTTTCCAACTTCACTTCGCAATCAAGAATACGTGCAAACATGATAGGCTCCTTTTCGCTGTGAGGTATACAACGGGTTCTGGGCGGGGGCCCTCGGTTTAGCAGAATCTTGCAGCGTTTCCCGAAAGCCGGGAGCTCGGGCCGGTTCAAAATTAGCACAATCGGGGTTTCGCGCGCAGTGATGAATGCCTGCCACTGTGGTGAACAAAGTCACACACGCTTCCAGCTACGACCGCCTCGCCAACTCCGGTAATTAAGATCATGTACGGTGATTGCTCATGCTTTACAAGCAGGCCGCTTCCGAAATAGATTTTAGGGCTAGTGAAGAAATGAGGGCCTGAATGCCAGCCGCAGGCGCGACGGTAACGACCGACCTGGAAAGACCTGGCACCATTCTCTCGAAGCTCACCCCAGCAGCTGTGCTGGCTTCCCTGTCGATCTGGCTCATCGGGGTACGGGCCCCCCTTTGGGTAGACGAAACTCTTTCTTACTGGCAGATCAGCGGCGGCTTATCGAGAATCTGGACCCGCTCTGCGCAGATGCCTTCGTCGTTCGCGTACCTTTATATTCTTTGGCTGGCGAAGACGGTTCTTGGCAATCATGAGATTGCACTACGAGTTCCTTCTCTGCTGGCTATGCTGGGCGCGGCTTACTTTCTTTTCAGGGCTGCACAGGAGCTCTTCGATCGCGAGCTGGCGTTTATCTGCAGCATTGTTTTTTGTCTTCATGCTGGTATCGTGTTCGCCGCCACCGAGGCGCGCCCCTACGCGTTCGCCCTTCTGATGACAAATTGTGCGATTCTTACCTTCATTCGGTGGACCACGAGGAGCCAGATACATTACGCCGTCTCGTTTGGAGCGGCTGCCGGTGGGATGCTCTACTTTCATTACCTGTTCGGAGCTATCCTGCCTGCGTTCGCGATTTACTATTTGGCACTGCGATGGCGCTCGCTCAAAGCGAGTGCGACCCAGATCGTGGCCATGATGTTCTCATTTGCGCTGGTCTCGCTGCCTCAAGCCACACGTTTTCTGCAGACGTTTCGATCACGGCAGATCCACAGCTTCGCGGGTGATCCGCGATGGTTGGTCGTACAGCAAACGTTGATCCCCTACACGCTGCTGCTGGTGTTCTGTGGGACTGTGGTTCTGGCTGTCTTTCACAGTAAAGTAAGATTTCCCGGACGCGATTGCTCCCTCGCAGCTCTGCTCTGCCCGGTGTTGGTGCTGCTTCCGATGGCAGTCCTGTACGGTATCAGCGCCGCCACTCCGGTGCACCTGTTGATCCCGCGTTATTGCCTCGTGGCGGTGCCGGGCGCCGCTCTTACCTGGGGACTTCTGATTCGCTCTGTCGATTCTCCTTCCTTGAGGAAGTTCTGCTGTGCATCCTTCGTGGGAATCACTGTTTTACAATATTTCACTCTGCCGTTCTATCGCCCGCACGAGTTGAACTTCAAGCAGGCGCATGAGTTCGTGAACGCCAATGTCGCCCAAGACCAGGCGCCCGTCCTCATTTGCAGCGCATTCGTAGAATCGAACTTCGAACCATTGCCGACGAACCTAACCAGCGAAAATGCGCTGGTTTCGCAATTCAGCTATTATCCGGTCAATGCCCGGGTAATCCTCCTGCCATTCTCCTTGAATGACGAAGCGAAGCGGATCGGGAGCCAAACTGTTATGACAGCTGTGCAGCGGCACGAAAGGTTCCTGGCGGTCGCAAGTTTCCGGTCGTATGACACTTTGTTGTGGCTGGCCAGCTACTCACATGGCGCATTCAGGGCGCACCGCATCGGCGAATTTGACGAAACGCTGGTGGTCGAATTCCTGCCTTCAGGTGCGAGCAATTAATCCGAAAACCAGGCTCATCAGTCGCTATCGGCGTTCATCGCTTTACAGTGAGCTTGCTTCCAACATAGATTCTAAGGACAGATCGTTCGAGGTGCTGGAGTTGTATGCCGCGACCCTTATCTGACCAGGAAAACCCATTGCATCCATTCTCGGCCACAGGCAAGGCTGAGGCGCTCCTTTCTGCGGAGCTTCTCGAGAGTCTTCCGGACGCTATCGTCGCCGTTGATGGCGACGGAACCATCCTCCAGGTCAATTCGCAATCGCAAGAACTCTTTGGCTATGAGCGCGACGAGTTGATCGGCCAGAAGGTCGAAATGCTGGTCCCTGAAAGTTTCCGTCACCAGCATCACCGCCACCGTGAGAATTTCTCGCAAGCCCCAAAGACACGACGAATGGGGGCGGATTTGGATCTGTACGGAAGACGGCGCAACGGTTCGGAATTCCCAGTTGAAGTAAGTCTCAGTCCCATCGCCACGGAGAATGGAACGTTCGTGTTGAGCGCGATCCGCGACATCACCGATCGCAAGCGGATTGAAGAAGAATTGCGCAGAGCGCATGAAGAACTGCAACGTAGAACGATTGAGCAACTTGGCGAGTACCGGTCAAGGCTGGCTTCGATCATCGATTCCTCTGAGGACGCGATCCTCAGCAAAGGCCTCGACGGCACCGTCACCAGCTGGAACAAGGGAGCCGAGCGCATCTATGGTTACACCCCAGAGGAGGTGGTCGGAAAGCACATTTCGCTTCTGCTTCCCGCCGACCGTCCCGACGAAATCCCTGAGATTCTCCGGAGAATTGCGCGTGGTGAAAGGGTCGAGCATCACGAATCGATCCGGGTAACCAAAGATGGCCGGCACCTGAATGTCTCGGTGACGGTGTCTCCCTTGCGCGATGTGAGCGGCGAGATCGTGGGAGCCTCGGCGATTGCGAGGGACATCACGGCCCAGAAGCGGGCTGAGAACCAGCTTCGTCAATCCCAGAAGATGGAAGCGATCGGCCGGCTGGCGGGAGGGGTGGCGCACGACTTCAACAATATTCTAGGCATCATCAATGCATGCACCGAGTTCCTTCGCGACCGCATTGATCCTGCGGCTGAACCGTTACTCTACGTCGAAAACATCCGGAAGGCGACGGAGCGGGGCGCGGGGTTGACCAAGCAACTGCTGGCATTCAGCCGGACTCCCGCAATCCAACCCCGGCTTCTCGACCTGAACGACCAGCTGAGGGAAATCACCAAGCTGCTGCGCCCGCTGCTGGGTGACGATATCGAGATTCTTATTGTCCCCAAATCATCTTCGGCTATCGTCGAAGCAGATCCCAACCAACTCGACCAGATCGTGGTCAACCTCGCGGTAAACGCGCGCGACGCCATGCCTCGCGGCGGCAAGTTTATCCTGGAGACATCGGTGGTGAGGTTTGACGAGCCCTTCGCCGAGCAGCTGCAACCCATGACCGCCGGAGAATACGTTCTGCTCTCCGTCAGCGACACCGGAAGCGGCATGGATGCAGCTACCGCGTCGCGCATCTTCGAGCCTTTCTTCACTACCAAGGGGTTGGACAGAGGAACCGGGCTGGGCCTGGCCACGGTATATGGCATCGTCCAGCAGAGTGCGGGACATATTCTGGTCTACAGCGAGCTGGGACAAGGCACCACGTTCAAGATCTACCTCCCCAGCGCGGAACATAAAATCGGGGTCGGATCCAAGTCTGAAGTGGAAGCGGTCGGGCCGAAGCGGCTTGGGACAACGATCCTGCTCGTGGAAGACGACGAAATCATGCGCAGTCTGACCCGGCAACTGCTCCAGGAACACGGCTACACAGTAATTGAAGCGAATGACGGGAAATCCGCACTGGAATGGGTGGAATCTCATCCGGATCATTTCGATGTGCTGCTGACCGATGTGGTCATGCGGCGGATGAGCGGTCCTGAATTAGCGGAGCGCCTGAGTGCCTCGCACCCAACTCTGAAAGTGGTTTACATGTCAGGTTACGCGGGGGAATTGATCGCCGAGCGGGAGATGATTAGGCGCGGTATTACCCTCCTCGAAAAGCCTTTCACCCGGAATGCTCTATTGAATGCGATGCATGCCACCCTGGGATAACGGGGAAAGCCAATTCGAATCCCGAGCTCTGCCCGACCCAGATCGTCCCGACCACTATCTGGTAACCGATAACCAATCGACTGGTGATGGGGATCACACAGCGGTGCGGGAAAGCACCCATTTGCCGGCATAACCCCAGCAGTCCGGCTACAGGACTTTCCCCTCGCAAAATCAAATCAAGTCGCTTAGTTTGTTTTACTTGGATGATCTTGATGGTGGTCCAACTCAACCCCTCAAAACTGGCATGGGACGTGCCAATGTAACTGCGAGTGGAGGCACTAATATGGCAGCACACATCGTAAACAATATCCAGAGAGTGGCGTTGGCAGACAAGGCCCTTTCGAATCTTCCGCCAGCCGTAGCAGATGCCCTCGAGCAAGAGGCAGTAACCACTTCTTATCCTACCGGAGCGGTTTTGTTCGCCGAAGGGCAGGCTCCGCGGGGAGTGTTCGTGGTTCGGCGAGGCCGGGTGAAACTCTCCATTTGCGGCAGCGACGGCAGGACGCTGATCCTGCGGATTGTTGAGGCCGGTTGCCCGTTGGGGGTTGCCGCGGCAGTTTCTGGGCGCCCTTATGAGGCTACCGCCGAGACTCAGGAACCGAGCGAGATCAGCTTCTGGCGACAAAGTGATCTGCTGCGCTTAATGCGCCTGCATGGCGAAGTAGCCCTGTGGGTGACACAGCATATCAGCCAGGACTACGCGGCCACTTGCCGCGAAATCCGTGACCTGATCCTTTCCGACTCAGCCAGCGAAAAACTTGCCCGGTTGCTGGTGGGATGGCTTGACCAGAACAGCGCAGCCAGAAATCCCAGCCAGATGAAGCTGGCGCTGACTCATGAAGAGATCGGCCAAATGATCGGCACTTCGCGCGAAACCGTCAGCCGGCTTTTCGCAGGCTTCAAGAAGCAGCACCTAATCCAGCAGAGTGGATCGACCCTGGTCATCCCCAACCGCGTTGCTTTGGAATCGCTTATCACTGCTTAGAACAAGTGGTTCGATAGGGGCCGGCTTGCCTCCGCCGGCCCTGTCCTCTAGGTCGTCCTCCCCGGCTTGTCACCGCCCCCATTGCCTTCACTTCCCTGTTCCGAGTCCTCAGGTTCGCTGGGCAACTCGACCAGGTGTGCCCGCTCCAAGGCACGGTAATACTCCGGGCGCGAATGGCGGTAATGGTCGGCGGGGACTTTGCCATTGAACCAGGCTGTATCCATGGGATAGACGAGCGGGTCGAACATCACCATGTAGAAGTGCCACAGCAGAATGGAGAAGGTGGCGAGCAGCGCTTCGTAGTAATGCACGGCAGTGGCCGCGTCCGACACCCACTTGGGGAGGTAGCGCAGGGTGAAGTTGTTGAACCACAGCAGGAGGCCGGAGACCGTCATCACCACCGTGCCCCACATGAACGCCCAGTATTCCACTTTCTCCGCGTAGTTAAATTTCGCGAAGGTCGGTTCGGTTTTTGTGAGTCCCAAATTGTGCGCGAACACCTGCACCAGGTCAGTCGCGTCTTTCACTTCGGGCAGCATCGCCTTCAGGAACATCCGGTCGCTCCGGACCACCGAAAGGTGAATCACGTGGTAGAGAGTGGAAACAACCAGCACGACTGCTGCTGCGCGATGCACCGCGCCCCGGAATGCGAAGTGGCCCTCCCACATCAACAGCGGGCCCGACCACCAGGCTTCGGGATATTTCAGGGCGAATCCCGTGAAGACGAGCGTCGGGAAGCTGAAGATCACGCCCCAATGGGCGATGCGGAAGTTGCGATTCATGCGCATGACTTGGGCGCCGGTCTCGTGTCGCGGTTGCCGCCGGAGGAGCTTGGCCACGAAGTCCAGCAGGTTGTGCAGGATCATGAAACCTAACGTCATCGGAATCAGGACCAGGTAGGTCCAGCGAATCCACTTCACGACGGGGTGCGCGGGGCCGGTGGTGGTGCGCACGTGCACCGGCCCGATAACGAAATGCTCACCCGCGCCGGCGTGACAGTTGCCGCAGGTTTTAGGAAGATTCGCGACATTCACGGTGGAGCGGGCATCGCTCGACGGAAAGATGTTGTGTACGCCGTGGCAGGAGGCGCAATTGGCAACACTCTGAGATCCACCGCGCAATGCCAGTCCATGATAGCTGTCGGCGTAGGAAGGAACTCGGTCGGCGGGCAGGTTGTAACGTAAGGCCAGACGTTCATCGGAGTGGCATCGCCCGCAGGTGGTCATAGACACCCGCGCGGCATTCACCAGCGATGCCGGCTCTTTGGGCGCGAGGATAAGATGCTCGCCGTGGCAGTCGCTGCACACCGGGGCAGCGGCCACGCCGTTCTTCATGGCTTGTCCGTGCACGCTTTCCAGATACGTCTTGGCAATCTCGGCGTGGCATTGTCCGCAGGTTGCGGGAATATTCCAGTGGTTGACCTTCGAATGCGCATCCTGTGCGGGCAGGATTCCGTGGCTCCCATGACAATCCGAGCAGGTCGCGGCTGCCCCGTCTCCACTGACCACGGCGCGTCCATGAACACTCTGTTTGTAGGTTTCCACGGGATGGGCGAATGGAATCTTGTGCCGGGAGAGAAACTTCGGATCGCTATGGCAGGAGGCACAAGTGTCGGGAAGATTTTTCTTGGCTACCCGGGAGGCCGCATCGCTCGACATCTGAATCCGGTGCACCGGCCCGTGGCACGAGCCGCAGCTCGGCGCATCCGGATCGCCGGTCGCGGCTGCTTTCCCGTGGATGCTTTGGCGGAATTCCTTCACTTCATCGGCGTGACATTGCGCGCACTTCGTCGGCGCCAGCTGGGCCGATAGCGACACTTCGTGCGGATCGCCGTGACAGGATTGGCAAGCCTCCTCGCCGAGTGCGCTATGCACGCTGATGTTCACATGAGAAGCCTCTTCAGCGTGGCACGACAAGCATTGCACTTTGCGCACTTTGGCGGGGTGCGGATAATCTTTGATGGTGGTGTGACAGTCCTGGCAACCGAAGGTGCCGTGGACGCTGGCCGCATGCTTGGCAGGATCGATCGAAATGCTCTTGCCTTTGTCCGACTTCATCCCCGCCTGGCCGTGACAGGCGAGGCAACTTTCGTCCTGCTTGAGGGGTTGAGGTGCTTTGGTTTGGGCCCTGGCTGCGATCGGTAACGGCGCGCATAAAAGGAGAGCAATCAAAAAAAGCAGTGTCAAACAGTCGAAGTCGAATCGTCTATTGACATCTGCGCTGTGCGTCCTATCCGGCACGCTCGATCTCCCTCCTCGAACCTACTTCATTCCAAGGTCGGTCAGAACCTTGGGATTCTCCTCACCCGCGGCCAGAACTTGATGACAGGCGGAGCAATCGTTGGTGATGGTCTGGCCATCGGCACTGGTATGACTGCCGTCATGGCAGCGGAAGCAGCCCGGCGAATCGTTGTGCCCGAGATTGTTGGGATGAACACCCCAGCTCACGCGCATCTCGGGAAAAATGTTGCGGAGATAGATTGCCGCCACTTCATCACCCGCTTGTTGCACCAGCGGACGCCGGGTCTGATAGATCTGCGGGTAATTTGTCCGATAGAAATTGTTGAGTTCATCGACGATGCGCTGTTTTGCGACGTCGCGGGCGGAATAATCCGCCTTCAAAACCGCGACTGCCTTTTTCTTGATAAAGGGAAGTTCCGGACTGATGTGCCCAACCGACATGGCCTTATCCACTGCATTTTCGGGCAAGTCAAATTGATGCGTGGGCCGGTTGTGGCAATCCACGCAATCCATGGTGCGGTGTTCGCCTTTTTCCAACTGTTCTTTGGTCGGCTTGGTATCGCTGGAAATAAATTCGGTGGTCTTTCCCGTATCGTCGGTGTAATCGACGACCGGGATGACCTGCCGCTCGGCGTCGGTCGAGATATAGCGGATACGTGCGTTGTCGGCGAGATGGTGGCCGTGGATGCCGACCGAACCTTGCCAGGTGCGTCCCCCGACTTTCAGCAATAACACGTCCGTCTGCGGCGTATTTTTTTCGTCGTCTTTGTAGCTGGTATTCACCAGGAATTTGTCACCGGTAAAACGCTGCGGCCAGTGGCACTGCTCGCAGGTTTCACGCGCCGGGCGAAGGTACTTCACCGGCGAAGGAATGGGCCGCGAATAAGTGTGGAAGGCAACCGCGTAAACCTGCCGCAGGCCTGAAAGCTTGGATCGCACGAACCAACCCGCTCCGGGACCGATGTGGCAATCGACACAAGCCACCCGCGAGTGCGGAGAATTCTGATAAGCCGAATACTCGGGACTCATTACGGTGTGACATGTTGTCCCACAGAAACTCACCTTATCCATGTACTCGACGCCCTTGTAAGCGGCCGTGCCAATGATGAGAAGGTTAAGCACACTTGCCACTGCCACCCACTCAAATGTGCGTCGAACGACTGGCAGACCGAGGTCAATGGCAGGATAAATCCCCGGTAGAGTGCCACTGCCCTGCAGGCTGCGTCGTCGGAGCCAGATACCAAGGGGAATCAGCAACAGACCGAGCACAAAAACTCCTGGCAGGGTGAGATAGACCAAAAGACCGATATACGGATGTGTCGGCCCCGGCAGGAAAATCTCATAGAACCAGAATGCGATCGTAGTAAGCGCCGTGCTCGTGGTGATTACAGCGCCGGTCAGGCTGATGGGATTCTGCCCCAGAAAATAGATGGGCTGCGCCCAGTCTCGTATGCGTTCTCGCAGACTCATGTAAAATTGCCGCTCTTATTTATTTCGATATTGCATATTTAAACTTGCTGCTTCCCGGACACACTCTCGCGTCTGCGGCGCATCCCACGCCGCCTTCGACAAGCCAACCAAATCTTAACGACAGCACCGGCTGGAACTACTTTTTCAGAGTGCGGATATAAGCCACCAGCCCCTTAACCTCTTCCGGCTTAAGAGATGCGTACTTGGGCATTTTGTTCTTGCCGTTCGTGATGATATCCGTCAGCTCCGCGTCCGACATTTTCTGCACGTCTGCAGTGGTGAAGTCGTGGGCGCCCATTTTCTTTCCCATCGCCGAACCGGTGCCATCAGCACCATGGCAGCCGGCGCATTTCGATTTGAAGAGCGCCGACGCATCTTGCGCTCCGGCAGATAAGGGAAGGAGGCTAAGAACAAAAGAAAGCGCTGTTGCGATAGTGAACACTCTGAGGTTGATTTTGTTCATCTTCAAGCTCCGTTTGAGTTTTGATTGGCAACCATTGGGAATCGCAATAACCTCTGATGCGAAGTTTAATATTGAACTGCCCGAGCGGCGAGGTTCTGTGACCCCCATCACACTTCGTTGTTAGCCTACTTACGTTTCGGAAGACTAGTGGACAGAGGGAATGCGCGTCAACCAAGCTCTAAAGGTTGGCTGTCGAGCAGGCGATCCGGCAACCTTCGGCGGTCAGCGGTCTGGGTCGCGGGAAGCATTACAGCCGGGTGACCGACCTCACCACCAGCAGTGATGCCGGTCACGGCATCACCCAGGCCATGAGGCCAAACTCAGGGTTGGCGGTGCGCTTATGCCAAAAGACAATCGCAACCCACTGGATGTGCTGAAGTTCGAACTGGAGTTTCTTGAGCAAGGCGGCTACGGGCGGTTACCCCGCGAATCCTGGCGGGCTCGTTTCGTTTTTGAGGATTCCCCCACTTGCATGAACTTTAACTCTAAGGACCGCGAACCGTGCAGCGAATGCCTGTTGATGCAATTCGTCCCCGAGGATGCGCGCAAGGAACAGACTCCTTGCATTCACATCCCGTTGTCGCCAAACGGAGAGACCCTGGAGTTTTTGTACCGCACAGGAACGCAGCAGGAGATCGAGGAGGCTCTCGGCGCCTGGCTACGGGCGACGATCCGCCGGCTTGAGGCAGAAAAGGCGAAGCAAGAAGCGCCAGCCAATTCGACACGATAAAACGCGATTCGCTAGTTCATTCCACTTATCGTTGCTGGCATCGCTTCTGTGGGGATTGGAACAAAGAGGATCGCCGCCGCAACGAAACCCAGCCAGCCTTATTTTTGAGCATAGACCATTCCAGCAGAATGATACGGAGGATCGGAGATCAGGCGGATATACGATATCAGCGCTTCGATCTCGGTTTTGCTGAGAGTATATCCATAGGGTGGCATCAATGCTGACTTGTTCAGTGCGGGCCCGCCGTGACCGATGATGGCGTTTAGCTCCGCATCGGTCATCTTGTTCAGCGTGTCGCCCTCGGTGAACGCGTGCGGCTTTACCTCGAGATTGTCGTAATTGGAAACACGCTCCGCCGTGGACTCCGGATTGTGGCAACGGGCGCAATACTTGTCGTCGAGCTGAAATCCCACCTGCTGCTGATATCCGAGGGCAATTTCTTCGATGTGCAGCTCCACTGACTTCTGAGTCTTGGTGGAAGTGTGAGCCGTGAGTTGATAACGGCCGGCGATGCCACCCACGGCGACATTCGTGCTGAACTGTCCGCTCGAATCGGTTAAACCGCTCGGTGGATCAAAGCCGACGCCCGCAGGCCCGCTGAACTCAACCAAAGCTCCGGTGACGGCGGTACCCTGCTCATCATTGACCTGCACCACCAGGGGCTGAGCCAGGACCATGCCGGTAGCACCGATCTGCTTGCCTCCACTCGACTCAACCAGCGCGGCGCCAAATGCCGTGGGCTTCGCAGCAGAGGCCGGTGCCGGCTTGCGAGCGCAGCCTGCAGCTAAAAGAATGAAAGAGACCGCGATGAGCGGGAACCAGTACCGGTTCATCTCTTCGCCTCCAGCTTGCCGGAGCCCTTAAGCGTCATCAGGAATACGGTGAGGGCGCGCGCATCCTCATCGCTCATGTTGCGGTTGGGTTCGATGGTGCCGGGACGCATGGTCTGTGGCTCCTTCAGCCAGTGGTAAATCCAACCAGCATTCAGGCGCGAACCCACCTGCGTCAGCGTAGGCCCGATGTAGCCCTTGTCGACTTTCGTATCGATGATGTGGCAGGACTGGCAGGCATATTTGGAGTAGAAAAGCTGACGTCCCTGCTCCACCTGCGCCGGCGTATAGCCGCCGGAGGGCATCGAGTCACGATCAAATGCCGGAGTCTGATAAACGGTCATGATGTAGTCCGTGAGTTCCGCCGCGTCGCTATCCGAAAGGTTGAACCTGGGCATGCGGCGGATCAGCGCCGGGCGCAGGGTGTTGGGGTTCTTCAAGAATGCCAGCAGCCACTGCCGCTGCACCGAACTGCCTTCCCACGTCAGGTCGGGAGCCATGTCGCCGCCGCGACCGTTGATCGCATGGCAACTGAAGCAAGCCAGATCGGCCATCAACTGCCCAGCCCTGCCCGCGGGTTGGTAGTTGTAGGACGGTGGCGCAGGCACGGTCAATGCCCTCGGCAAGTCGTGGGCCCGATCAGTTAGCGAGAGCAGCGCAGTCGTCAAAGCATCCACTTGCGCCGTGGTGAAAGTGTACTGCGGCATCTTCAGCGTCGCTCCAAACGAACGCGGTTGCCGGATCTTGGCCGAGATGTAGTCCGGTACAGTGTGCGCCATTCCGGGCAGAAAAATAATCTGCGTGAGTGGTTTGCTTCCAATGCGAGTCAATTCCGGGGCGAAGTTATCGGGCTTCTTGATGCCGCTGATTTCATGGCATGAGGCGCAGCCGCACTGGGTTACCAAAAGCTTGCCGTGCGTGATTTGCTCTGGCGTGGAAGCATCGAGACGCACATTGGCCAGCAGATCGGAATCAGCTTTGTTTCCCAAGAAGGCAGTTAGCAAAAAAACTTGCTGATCGGTGAAACGGTAATGGGGCATAGCCGTTTCCGCATCGTAGACTCGCGGATTTTTCAACCATGCCCGCAACCATTCCGGCTTCACCTTATTGCCCACACGCGTCAGTTCCGGACCGACATCACCGCCAACCACATTCCCGGCCGCATTCTGCACAGCGTGGCAGGAAGCGCAGAAGGATTCTCCGTATAAACTAGCTCCCGCCGTCGGATCAATCGCTTTCTGATCTTTGCCAGATGGGCTGACGGGCGCCGTGTCTCCAGGAATTGATGTGCTATTGGCGATCAGGAATGCCGAAATGTCGCGCGCGTCCGAATCGCTCAATTTGAAGTTCGGCATGGTCGCGGTGACGGCGTAGGATTGAGGGTCCTTCAACCACGCATAAATCCACTCCCGTGTGCTCTTGTCCGCGATGTGAGAGAGCGAGGGCGGATCGTCGGTCGGGTTGATCGCGGTGCCGTCGGGCAGCTTGATCGTGTGACAATGCACGCAGCCGTATCGGCCCAGCAGATTGCGCCCTAAATTCAGTTGCGGCGTCCCGGTCAGCGGAGCGCGATGACATTGCCCGCATGACGATTGCACATACTTCGCCGGCAAGAGCGGCTGCTCCCAGGCCAGCGTGCTGCGGTGAGCTTCCTCCACGGTGGTCGCAGGACCTTGCCCGGCATGACACATCACGCAGCCGAACTGGTCGGATGTGTGGGGGATCTCGGGATGGCGGCGGAAGGGCTGTGTGGCGACATCGGCAAGGCTGGCTTCTTTCAGTCCGGCGTGGCAGGTGGTACAACGATCGACGACTCCGATTCCGGGAAGCCAGATCTGCTGGATTCCGTCGTGGAAGTGGCGCTGCAGCGTGATCGCATCTCCGCGGCTTCGAATCAGCGTCAGATACCGTTTCTGATAGTGGCGCCATTCACTGAAGTAATTCTTCGCCGGAGCGATAGCCAAAGAAATTAACAACAGCAGGCTGACCACGCCAAAGGCGCGAACCGGATGGCCAAACAACATCTCCCACAGCGACGACAACGCGTTGTTCTTCGATGATTGCAATCAGCTTCTCCAGGGCAACACCCAAGACCAGCCTGGGCCGCGAAAGAAAGTACCAACCGCGGTGAGAACCCCAAGTTCGAAAAGAAACCAGGTCATGATCCAGAAAGAAAGCGGTTTGGCAGCCAGATAACGGCGGAAGGGGGAGGCGGAGTTCGGAGAGCTCTGCGATGCCAGCAACATGAAACCGGCAACGATCAGAGTGGGCACCAGCGCCACGTAAACACCAAACCACAACAAGAACAGAACCAGCGCCACCGCGGCGAGCTCAAAAATAAGGATGCGCCGCTTGCGGTCTTTCAGGAACAGCCCTTCGGCCTCGATGTTGATGTTGAAATAGGGAATCACTATGAGAGCGATCACAACCAAGGTGGGCGCCAGCACTCCCGCCACGACTGGAGGAAAATAGTGCAGCATTTCCTGCAATCCAAGAAAGTACCAAGGCGCCTTGGCTGGGTTGGGCGTGTGCGAAGGATCGGCGAGGCCTTCGAGCGGCGCGTTAAACAGAAGAGACACGCCCACTAATGCGATCGTAAGCACCTCAATGGCGACAACCGCGCGGAAGAGGACTTCAGGATAAGTCTGAATCTGCTCTTCGTCCTTGACTTTTACTTGCGCAGAAGTTCTTCTGGTGACGAAGACAACCCGCTTCGGCGACTTGCGGGCGTTTGAATCCATGCCGGCGACAAAATCCTTCGGGTCGCTCATTGCGCTCCCTTCACGGCGGCCGGAACGGCCTCAGTCGCGGCCGCTCTGGGTTCACTTTGGTGAGCGTAGAGGCCGCCATCTTTGCGAATACGCCAGGAATGCACCGCGACGAAAAGCATTGCCACCAGGGGCAGAATCATGCAGTGCAAGACGTAAAACCGCAGCAGGGCATTGGCATTCACCACATTACCGCCCAGCATCAGGAAGCGAACCTTGTTGCCCAGCACGGGCAGGGCCGAAGCGATATTAGAACCTACAGTGATCGCCCAATACGCCAACTGATCCCAGGGCAGCAGGTAACCCGTGTAGCTGAGCAGGAGCGTGATCAGCAACAGGATGACTCCAATCACCCAATTGAACTCGCGCGGTGGACGGTAGGCGCCGCGGTAAAACACCTTGAACATATGCGCGAATACAAGGAAAACCATGGCATGCGCCGACCAGCGGTGCAGGTTCCGTAAAAACAGTCCGGAAGAGACTACAAATTGCAGATCCTTAGTGTCGGCATAAGCCTGAGGGACCGAGGGATGGTAATAGAACATCAGGGGAATGCCAGTGCCCACCAATATGAGAAACGTGCCGAAGGTCAGGGTGCCCAGGTACCAGGTCGTGCTGAAGCTGAGCATGCGGGTCCGCACCTTAGTGGAGAAAAGATGCAGGAACACGTTCTGCTGTATCGCGAGGGCGCGGTGCAGAGTGCTGGATCCGCTTCCGCTGCGGAAAACCGAGCGCCAGACTCGCGTCCCGCGCAGTTCTTCGAAGTAGTTCGTCATCGTCTTCGGCACGCTTATATCCTCACAAACTGCATGGGACGGATGTTGATGGAACGGTCCACCATCAGATCGCCCTCGTCGCTAACCCAGGTCTGCAGCCAGGGCAGCGGTTTGGGCGCGGGACCTTCAACCTTCTCCCCGGGAGTTTTCCTGGCGTCAAAAACAGAAAACTTGCTGCCGTGACAAGGGCAAGCGATGATGCCCAACTCGGGTTTCCACGCGGTCAGGCAACCGAGATGAGTGCAGACTGCACTCAGCGAAAAAAAGCCTTCCTGCGCGTGGATGAGATAAATCCCTGAGTTCACATCGAGCGTCACCGAATCCACAGCGTAGCTTTCCGGCCTGCCCTCGTTGACGATGGAAGAGGGCTCGTACAAGACGTTGGGCGAAAGGTACTGGTAGGCAAACGCTGCCGTG